>VFQO010000016.1_pt1 | contig 255728 bp, 221 predicted proteins | sample 3512331 | NCBI WGS metagenome assembly VFQO01 (sample SAMN10412371, study PRJNA504923) | tailings metagenome | isolation source: Replicate 3 from Balatoc abandoned mine | place: Philippines: Itogon, Benguet | collected 2017-08-28 | reverse complement strand
GGATGATCTGGTCGCGTTCCATGCTTTCGAACAGGGCCTTGAAGTTGCCCTCGCCGAAGCCCTCGTCGCCCTTGCGCTGGATGAACTCGAAGAACACCGGCCCGACCTGCGCCTGCGCGAAGATCTGGAGCAGCAGGCGGGGGCTGCCGCCTTCCGTCGTGCCGTCCAGGAGGATGCCGCGCATCCTGAGCGCGTCGACATCCTCGCCGTGGCCGGGCAGGCGCTCTGCCAGCATCTCGTAATAGGTCGCAGGCGGCGCGGTCATGAAGGGGACGCCGAGCTTTTGCAGGCGGTCCCAGCAGGTCACAAGATCATCGCAGATGAGGGCGATGTGCTGGATGCCCTCGCCGTTGAAGGCGCGCAGGAATTCCTCGATCTGGCCCTTGCCGCCCTCGCCTTCCTCGTTGAGCGGAATGCGGATCTTGCCGTCGGGCGCGGTCAGCGCCTTGGAGGTGAGGCCGGTATATTCGCCCTTGATGTCGAAGAAGCGGATCTCGCGGAAGTTGAACAGGGTCTCGTAGTAATCGGCCCAGTACTTCATGCGTCCGGTGTAGACGTTGTGGGTCAGGTGATCGATCGTGTGGAAGCCCGCGCCCACCGGATGCGGATCAACGCCGGGCAGGTATTCGAAATCGATGTCGTAGATGGTGAGGTTGTTGCCCGCCCCGGCATAGCGGTCAACCAGATAGAGGATCGCCCCGCCGATGCCGCGGATCGCGGGGATGCGCAGTTCCATCGGACCGGGATCATTGGCGACCGGCTCCGCGCCCTTTTCTAACAGGTGGGCATAGGCCTTGGCCGCATCGCGCACCCGGAACGCCATCCCGCAGGCCGAAGGGCCATGCTCGCGCGCGAAGTACCATGCGGCGCTTTTCGGCTCATAGTTGGCGATCAGGTTGATGCCTCCCTGCCGCCACAGGTGCACGTCCTTCGAACGGTGCTGCGCGACGCGGGCGAAGCCCATCGCGTCGAACACCGGTTCGAGGACACCCTTGGTGGGCGCGCAGAACTCGACGAATTCGAACCCGTCGAGCCCGGCGGGATTGTCGAAAAGATCCTTGGTCGGTGCGTTCATCGGTTCCGTCCCCGCTGGCGATATAGTTTCAATTGAAACCAAATAGCGCAGATGGCCGATTCGTGCAAGGCGGGGGGCGTATAAAGGTAAGCTTCAAAGCCGTCCGCCCTGAGCTTGTCGGAAGCGAAGCTGAATCGCAGGTTCAACGGCCGCACTTTCTTTCGCACGATGCGCCCGAAGAAGGACAGGGCTTCGACAAGCTCAGCACGAACGGAGCTTAAGTAACCACGCGCCCCAAAGTCCGCCCACGTTCATCCTGCGTCAGAGCGAGACGCTTGCCGAACGGCTCGCCGCTCTCGAACGCCGCTGCGGTAGCGGCATCCGACAGGTCGGCATTGCCGACCACCCGCTCGCCCGCGTCAGAGCGGCCGATAAAGATCGCCTCGGTACCCTTGGGGCTGCGGTTGATGGTGTAGGTCTCAACCGTTGCGGCATCGACCGGTTCGCGCGCGACGGGCACCTTATCGGTCGCCTTGGGGAGCACGGCGAAGCGGTCATTGCCGCTCCAGTCGGCAGGGTCGGTCGAATAGACGCCAGTCGCATATTTGCTCATCCAGCCGCCATTCGCGCCGACCAAGGCATAGGAGCCCCGGTCGCCGCGCACGCGCTGCACCGTTTCGGCGATGGCGTGGGCCGAGTAATTGTTCCCCGCCCCGCCAAAGAACGGCAAGCCGCCCGTCAGCGTCAGCCCGCGCGGGTCGTCGACCGAAAGCCCGAAATGGTCGCACTGGTTGAAAACGGGAATCGCGAAGCACGAATAGAAGTCGATGTAGCGCACGTCCGCCATGCCCTTCCCCGCCCGCATCAGCGCCGCATCGACGCTGGCGAGCGAGGCGGGGTTACCCGCCAGATCGGGCCGCTGCGAGAGCTTCAATTCGGTCGCAGCAGTGACGGCGTGGATGTGCACCCACTTGTCCTCAGGCACCCCGAGTTCGCGAGCCAGACCAGCAGAGGCAACGATGATCGCCGCGGCCTGATTCACCTGATCGCGCGCCACGGTCATACGCGGATAGGGTTCGGCAACAATGCGGTTGCGGTCGGTAACGGTCGCCAGTTCCTCCGCCGTGCGCTCCACTGGAGCGGCAGAATGGGGATTGGCTGCCGCCACGCGCGTGAAGGGCGCAAACAGCTTTCCGATGGCGAGCCGGTATTCCTCCAGCCCCAGCCCGAGCTTATGCCGCCGTGCGTTCTCGGCGAGCGCATAGAGCGGGATCGCCCCGCTCGCGCCGTGCATGAATAGCACCGGTTCCATCAGTTCCTCGACCCCGAAGCCCTGATCCTCGAACTCGCCGCCAATGACTTCCGACCAGTCGGGGATTACGCCCTTCGCGGTCAGCGCCAGCACGGTCGAGATCGCCTCCGACCCAACGATCACCGCGCACTGGCTCTTCCCCGCAGCAATGGCCGAGGCAAACTCGCCCACCAGCTGCTGGTTGGTCTGCCCGCCGGTCGTCGTCAGGATCGCGCGCTTAGGGTTTGCGCCCACCCGCTTGGCAATCGCGCGCGGCACATTGTCCGCCGCACCGAACGGCGGCTTGCGATCAGGCCGCGACATCTCGAACGCCCGGATCGCGGCGAGGGTGTCGATGGCATCTGCCAAGGACCCCGAGGCCCCGCTATCGGCAATCGCCGCTGCCAGCGCCTTGCCGCCCAAATCCATATAGGAGAGGGCGGCATAGCCGGGCTCGCCCACCCTCTCCGAATACTGCCCAACCCCGATGATGACCGGGGTGTTGTCAGCGATATCAGTCGACAAAGCCGTCAACCCGCTCGACGATGATCGCCGGCGCCATGCCGCCTGCGGCGCACATGGTGACGAGGCCATAGCGACCGCCGCGGCGCTCCAACTCGTCGATCACGGTGCCGATGAGGATCGATCCGGTCGCGCCAATCGGGTGGCCCAAGGCGATCGAGCCGCCGTTGACGTTGACCTTGTCCCAATCGAGCTCAAGATCACGCACAAACTTGGCGGCGACGACGGCAAAGGCCTCGTTGATCTCGAACAGGTCGATATCGTCGGTGGTGAGGCCAGCCTTGGCCAACACCTTCTTCGCCGCAGGCACCGGCGCGTTGAGCATCAGCGTCGGGTCATCGCCCATGTTGCAGGTGGCGACGATGCGCGCGCGCGGCTTCAGCCCGTGCTTCTGCGCATAGTCCTTCGAGGTGATCAGCACCGCCGCCGCGCCATCGACCACGCCCGACGAATTGCCCGCGTGGTGGAAGTGCTTGATCTCCAGATCGGGATACTTCTGGTTGATCAGCTTGCGGAACGTGGTCCCCTGCTCGTCGAGCGGAACATCGGCGATCTTGGGGAAGGCCGGTTCCAGCTTGGCGAGGTCTTCGCGGGTGGTCTGCGGGCGGGGATATTCCTCGCGGTCGAGCAGCACGGTGCCATCGTCAGCCACCACCGGCACGACCGACCTGGCGAAGCGGCCTTCGGCAATGGCCTCGGCGGCGCGCTGCTGCGAGCGGTAGCCGACCTCGTCCAGCTCCTCGCGGGTGAAGCCTTCCATGCTGGCAATCGCATCGCCGCAGATGCCCTGGTGCGACTGCGGATGCACCGCCTGTAGGCGCTCGTTGTAGCTGCCCATCATCGGCGGCTTGATCCCGGCGCGCATCTTCTCCTGGCTCATGGCAGCGGTGAGGCTCATCATTTCGGTGCCGCCAGCGATGACGCAATCTTCCATCCCGCTCATCACCTGAGCGGAAGCCAACGCAACGCTGGTGATGCCGCCGCCGCAGAACCGGTCCAGCGTGGTGCCCGACGAGGTGATGTCGAAGCCTGCATCCAGCGCGGCCATCCGCCCCATGTCGCCCGCCTGCATCCCGTCCTGCGTGCTGACCGACCAGATCACGTCATCGACCGTCGCAGTGTCGAGATTGTTGCGGTCCTTGATCGCCTTCAGCACGGTCGCGGCGAGGTGCTGCGGATGCTCGGCCGCCAGCGCGCCCTTGCCCTGCTTGCCGATCCCGCGCGGGGTGCGCACTGCGTCGATGATGTATGCTTCAGCCATGGTGATCCTCTCCGATCTAGCGAAATTGCAGTTGACGCGTCCGTAAACCCACTGCACCACTCGCACAAGAATTGCGTTTCAAATCGCAATCACATTTTCGATAGGGAGATACCTGTGAGCGAAGCCACCGCACCCGAAGTGCTGACCGAAGTCGAGGACGGCGTCCTCATCGTCACCATCAACCGTCCCGAAGCCAAGAACGCCATGACCAAGGCCGCAGCCGAGGGAATCGCGGCGGCGATGGAGCGGCTGGATGCGGACGATGATCTGCGGGTCGGCATCATCACCGGCGCGGGCGGCACGTTCTGTTCGGGCATGGACTTGAAGGGCTTCCTGCGCGGCGAGTCCCCCTCGGTTGAAGGCAAGGGCTTCGGCGGCGTGGTGCAGGCCCCTCCGGCCAAGCCGCTGATCGCGGCGGTGGAAGGCTATGCGCTGGCCGGCGGACTTGAGCTGATGATCGCCTGCGATCTGGTGGTCGCCAATGCCAATGCCAAGTTCGGCATCCCCGAAGTGAAGCGCGGCCTTGTCGCGGCGGCGGGCGGCGTGATGATGCTGCCCGACCAGATCCCCGAGCGGATCGCGCTGGAACTTGCGCTGACCGGCGATTTCATCGGGGCGGAGCGGGCCTATCAGCTTGGCCTCATCAACGAAGTGACCGAAGGTTCGGCGCTGGACGGTGCCAAGGCGCTCGCCGCGAAGATCGCGGCCAACGGCCCGCTCGCGGTCAAGGTCTCCAAGCAGGTGATGAAGCAATCGCGCGGCTGGGCAATGGAAGATCGTTACGCCAACCAGGGCAAGCTGATCGGCCCGGTGTTCGTCAGCCATGACGCCCGCGAAGGTGCCGCCGCCTTTGCCGAGAAGCGCAAGCCCAACTGGACGGGCAAGTAGCAAGCGCGAGTCCCCGCGCAGGCGGGGACCTCAGGCCGCAAGGACTTTGCAGATTGCCTGAGACCCCCGCCTGCGCGGGGGGAGCACAGAGATAGAGAATTGAGAGAGAGGATCCAAAATGCCCGTCATCGATGTGCCGCAGCCGGCCTTCATGGAAGAAGAAGAAATCGCCATTTTTGCTGATGCAGTCGGCAAGTTCTACGCCCAGCACGCGCCGCAAAAGCGGGTCGAGAAGTGGCGCGAGGACGGGATGGTCGAACGTGACTTCTGGCGCGAGGCAGGCGCAGCGGGCCTGCTCGGCGTGTCAGTGCCAACCGAGTACGGCGGCCACGGCGGGGACTTCCGGCACGACATGGTGGTGATCGACCAGCAGGGCAAGCACGGCGTCGACGGCTTCGGCGCCTCGCTCCATAACACCATCATCCTGCCCTATCTGGTGCGCCACGGCACCGAGGAGCAGAAGCTCAAGTATCTGCCCCGCCTCGTCAGCGGCGATCTCGTCAGCGCGATTGCGATGAGCGAGCCTGACGCCGGGTCCGACCTCCAGTCGATCAAGACCACCGCGCTGAAGGACGGCAACGGCTATCGCCTCAACGGTTCGAAGACCTGGATTTCGAACGGCCAGCTCGCCGATTTCATCATCGTCGTCGCCAAGACCGATCCGGCCGAGGGCGCCAAGGGCATCTCGCTGCTGCTGCTCGAAACCGAAGGCGCGGAAGGCTTTAGTCGCGGGCGCAAGCTCGACAAGATCGGGCTGGATGCGCAGGACACCTCAGAGCTGTTCTTCGACAACGTCTTCGTGCCGGCCGACAACCTGCTCGGCGGGATCGAGGGGCGCGGGTTCTACCAGCTGATGGGCGAGCTGCCGCAGGAGCGTCTGGTGATCGCGATGAACGCCATTACTGGAATCGAAAAGGCGCTCGACGTGACGGTCGAATACGTCAAGAACCGCAAGGCCTTCGGCAAGACGATCTGGGACTTCCAGAACACCCAGTTCACCCTCGCCGACCTCAAGGCGCGCGGCACCGCGGCGCGGGTGTTCGTCAACGACTGCATCGCCAAGCTGCTCGAGGGCAAGCTCGACGTGGCGACCGCGAGCATGGCGAAATACTGGGTGACCGAGCTCCAGAGCGAGGTGGTCGACAAGTGCCTCCAGTTCCACGGCGGCGCGGGCTACATCAATGATTACGCCATCGCCCGCATGTACCGCGACACCCGCATCGCCCGCATCTATGGCGGGTCGAACGAGATCATGAAGATGCTGATCGCGCGCGGGATGTAAGATTGGTGCGCCCCCGCCACACTGGCGGGGGCGTCCATCTATCGGCCAGCCCATTCGGCTGGATGGTCAGGATCGCACCAAATTTCCCTACACGCGCGGCGCAGGCTATGGATCGGGCTGGTCTTTCCCATCGTCCGCTCCCCCCAATCCCGTTACGTCGGCAAGAGGCATTGCACCCCTCCCCCCCGCGCCGGGCAAAGTGTCAACTTTGCTTTTCGCGTTCAAGTTACTGATTTGTCATCATTATTGAGCCAGATCGGCGCTTGACACGGTGTCAACTTTGTCAACTTCGCCGCTCGACCTGCACACAGGGCACAAAAATGGCGGCCCGGTTGCCCGAGCCGCCCTTTTTTGGCCGAAGCCTTGATGCTTAGAACTTGGCGCGCAGCGTCACGCCGTATTGGCGCGGCGGCAAGGTGAAGGCCGAACGCGAGTTAGCCGCACCCGATCCGCGCAAGGTGGTGTTGAAGGTCACCCCGCGCACCACTTCGTCGGTCAGGTTGTTGACCCAGCCTTCGATCGCATAGGCGCCATCATTGAACTTCAGACCAGCGCGCAGGTTCACGAAAGCCTTGCCGTCCTGAATGTCGGCGATGATCGGCGGAGCCGCGTCGATCGCCTGCTGGAGACCGCCGTTGGCTGCGATTTCGGCAGCACCCGGAAGGATGATCGCCTGAGTCGACGTGCGCTGGTCGCTTTCCATGCGAACCTGACCGGAGAAGAAGAACTCGGTCGAGTCGTTGATCGGCTTTTCCCACAAGGCACCGATCAGGCCGACAAAGTTCGGCGCATTGGTCAGTTCGTTGCCGCACAGCGACAGCACCTGCACCGATGTCTGCGTGCCTGCGCAATCATCCGGGTAGCTCGCTTCGAGCAAGGTCGCGCCGAAATTCAGGGTCAGTTCGTCACTGGGCCGGATCAGGCCTTCGATTTCGATCCCCTTGGTTTCGGCCAAAGGCACGTTGAAGGTGGCAAACGCCGTCCCGGTGAATTCCAGCACCTGGAAATTGCTGAACTCCTCAAGGAACGCCGCCACGTTCAGCGTCAGCGCGCCATCGGCAGTGCGCGCCTTCACGCCCACTTCATAGGCATCGACCTCTTCCGAAAGGAAGGTCGGGTCTGCCCCGGCAACCGCTGCGGTGGTATCGAGGTTGATACCGCCTGCCTTGTAACCGTGAGTGAAGCTCGCGTAGCTGTTCACATAAGGGCTGAATTCATAGCCGAGCTTGACCGTATAGATCAGTTCCTCGTCATCGAAATCAGACTGGAAGGTGCGCACGAGCGGCAAGGCTGCGGCCTGCGGAAGATCGGCCGGAGCGGTGAAGCCGAAGCAACCCAGGCCAATGAACGAAGGCCGAAGCGGCGCCGGGATGGCCCCGAGCGCGGCCAAAGTGGACGGGCAGATCTGGTTGTTGGTCGCGGTCTGCGTGAACCCGCCGGACTTTTCTTCCCACGAGTAACGCGCGCCCACTGTCAGTTCGAGACCGTCGGTAATCTCCAGCGAATTGTGCGTGAAGATTGCGTAGCTCTTGGCGTCCTGCTGGAAGCGGTTGGTGGTGCGGGTGCCAGCCGGATCGCGGCCCGTGAACACCGTCAGCGGATTGGCGCCGAGCGCCCCGCCGGTCGGCACGAACAGCAGCGCACCAACGTTCTCGCCGTAATCTGCGCCAAGCGAGAAGGTCTGCGACTGGTCGATGGTTTCATCCGAGAAGAACCCGCCGACCATGTAGTTGAGCGCGCCGCCCATGCCTTCGCCCTGAAGCCGCAATTCCGCGGTCCAGCTGTCGATTTCCAAGTTCAGCGCATCGACGTTGAAGATGTCGAGACCGGAGAAGTCGGTGTCGTACTTTTCGAAGCTCTCGTACTTGCGGTACGAACCGATGAAGATCAGATCGGCGTTGTCGGACAGCGGGAATTCCAGCTCACCGGTGACACCGTAGTTATCGATGTCGGCTTGCGGGACTTCATTGGCTGAGACCGTGCGGTTGTCCATCGCCTGCTCGAACGCGCCCTGATCGTCGCGATTGGTGGCGACCGATGGCTGGCCATTGCCGCCATTGGCACCCAGGCCGACCGCAGCATAGGCACCGCCCGTCACCAGCGGCGACTGGTAAAGTTCGATTGCGCCGCAGCAGCTCGACTGGCTCTTGGAATAGTCGGCGATGATTCGGCCGCGCAGACCGCTTTCGGTGTCCCAGCCCAGCTGGCCGCGCACCAGCCACTGATCGACGTCGTTGGTTTCGCCAAGCTTCGCGCCGGTCCGGTCGACAACATCAAGGAACCCGTCACGCTGGCGGTAAGCGCCCGTGACGCGCATCGCCAGCGTGTCCTGCACGATCGGCACGTTGACTGCACCTTGCACGCTGACTTCGTTGAAGTTGCCGTAGCCAGCGTTCACAAAACCGCCGAACTCGGTCACGTCAGGACGCACATTGGTGACATTGAGTGCGCCTGCCGAGGTGTTGCGGCCGAACAGCGTGCCCTGCGGCCCGCGCAGCACTTCCACGCGTTCCACGTCCACGAATTCGCCGAGAGCAACGCCGGGGCGCGACTGGTAAGCGCCATCGATGAAGATGCCGACCGCGCTTTCAAAACCGATATTGTTCGAAGTCGTCCCGACGCCGCGAACGCGCAGCACCACCGAGCCGGAGGCAAGCTGCGCCTGCGAGCTGCTGAAGCTCGGGGCGAGCGCCGTGACCTGCTGGATGTTGACCACGCCCTGATTGTCGAGCTGCTGCGGCGAGATCGCCGTCACCGCCAACGGAATGTCCTGCACGTCCTGCGCACGGCGGGTAGCCGTCACGATGATGACGTTGTCGTCCCGGGTCGGCTGGGCTTCTGCCTCGGCATCCTGCGCAAAGGCAGGGGTGGTCAGCGCGCTGCAGGCCAACAGGCCGCAGGCGATATGTGCGAACTTGCGCGTCATGGCTTTCCTCTCTCCACAAAACCCTCCGGTCTTGATGCCGGTAATTGGTTGTGGAGCGGAACCTATCAGCGTCGCACGCCCTAACAAGAGTCATAGTCAACTTATAGCCGACAGTAGCAAAAATGCCACATCTTGTGTTGCGGCGCAGCATGACTTCGCGCTGACCTTGTGAGCCGCAAGATTATTACAGGCTATTGTCGGGATGTCAGAAGCCGTAACGTAAACCCAACCACAATGTGCGCGGGACGCCGAGATCGATCGATCCGCCCTGGTTGCGGGTGACGATCTCCTCGTCGGTGAGGTTTTCGCCGCGCACAATCAGCGACACGCCTTTACCGAGCGGAGCGGCCACGAAAGCGTCAATTGTGGTGGCCGGAGCGAGTCGGTCGGTCTCGCGGTCATCCTCGAATTGCGTGCTGACATGGCGCAGCGTGCCAGCAATCCGCCAGCCCGCAGCCGGCTGCCAGCCGAGCGTCAGGCTTCCGGCAAATTCCGGGGTCTGCGCCGGGCGATTGCCGTCGAGGTCGAGCGAAGCGCCCTCGCCGCGCACCTCGGCATCGGTCCAGGCAAGTGCGCCTTCAACGCTGACTGCGCCGAACCGCGCCGCCACGTTTGCTTCGATCCCGCGCGCGGCAATCGCGGGCAGGTTTTCGCGGCGGCGTAGATTGGGTGCAATGGTGACATTGGCGATCGCGTTTTCGACCTCGTTGTCGAAGGCCGTGACCGCAATCACCAGCGCATTGACCGGCTGCCAGTCAAACCCGATCTCGAAGCCTTCCAGCCGTTCGTTCTCCAGCGCGGCATTGGCCTCGGTCACGACCGGGAAGACTACGAAGGGGCGGTAGAGTTCGTTGAGGGTCGGCAAGCGCAGCCCGGTATAGGCCGCCGCGCGCAGATCGAGCCGACGGGTGGCGTTGAACGAAGCGCCCGCGCGCCAGCTGACCGTCCAGTCGCTGCGGTCAGGCGCGGTGAGGGTGCTGACCGGCACGCCATTGGCGCTGACAGCGCGGTAGAAGCCATCGGTGATGCTGCTCCGGTCGGCGCGCAGACCGCCGTTGATCAGCAGCGGGCCGATCTGCCAGTCATCTTCAAGGAAAATGCCGAGATTGCTGGTCGCCCCGCCTGCGCGGCGGCGCTCGTTAATCGCGCCCGAGACGGCATTGATTGCCTCTTCCTGCAACTCGCCATCAGCGCGGCGGTAATCGGCGCCGATGCGGATGTCGTGCCCTTCGAGCAGCGGCGGGCGCAGTTCGAACTTGCCGCCCACACCGGTCGAGGGCGTCCGGCGCTGGTCGAGCGTCGGCGTGAAGCGGGTCGAGGAAATCACGATATTCGAGAAGTCGCGGGTCTGGACATAGGCCAGCGCATCGAAGGCCCAATCGCCCCGCCCGACAAACCGGATCGAGGCTTCCTCGCCTTCGCTGCTGGAATCCGCGCCTGCAAAGCGCAACGTGCGCGCATCACGGAAGGTGGCGATGCGGGCCTGCACTTCGACTGTGTCAGTCAGCGGCGCGGCGGCGCGCAGGGCGGCGTTCCAGCTATCGAACCCGGCGCGCGCGGTGGCGGGGACGCGCTGATCTTGCGGCGTGGTGAAGAAGCCCTGCCCACGGTCCCAGCGCCCGCTTGCAGTGGCAAAGCCGCGGCCGAGGCTCTGAGTCAGCACACCCGAAAGCTCGGTCTCGCCCCGGTCATTGATCGCTGCACTGGCGAGCACCGGCGCGATGGTATCCGGCCCGGCGCTTTCCAGCTCGATTGTACCCGCCAGCGCGCCTGCGCCAAACGGCCCCGACCCGCCCCCGCGCGTCACGCGGACCTGTCCCAGCGTCTCGGGCGCAATCGCGGAGAGCGGGATGTAGCCGAAGAACGGATCAGCCAGCGGCACGCCGTCGAGCAGCACCAGTGCGCGGCTCGTGGCATTGCCGCCCAGCGCCCGCAGCGTCACGCCTTGCGCGCTGGGGTTTGACGAGCGGCTATCTGAGCGGCGGAACTGCTGAAAGCCCGCGACACCGCGCAACACATCCTCGATCCGGCCTGATGGGCTAGAGACGATCACGTCGCGTTCCAGCGTCGTCGTGGCGTAAATCCCGGTCGACAGCGCGGCATCCAGCCCGCGCCCGGTGACAATGATCTCTTCGGGGAATTCTTCGGGGAACTCTTCGACCATAGAGTCCGACTCGAGCGTCTCATCGGGCAAAGGCACCTCGTCCTGCGCGGCGAGCGGCGCGGCGGCGGGGAGAAGCAGGGCGGAGGCGAGCAGGCGGTGGCGGATCGTCATGGCGCGTCGCCTATACGCTCGCGCCCGCCTCGTCACCCCAAACTCAGTTGCACTTTGCCATTCAAGACTCGCTTTTGCAGGCACGCTGTGGTTACATCTGTGTCAACAAGGGAGAGAGAGGGCCCACCATGCTCGCAACACCGCCAGATTTCGACGTGCTGATCGTCGGTGCCGGGATTTCCGGGATCGGGATGGCCGCGCATATGGGCATGAAGGCCCCGCATCACTCCTATTGCATCGTCGAACGCCGCGACAATCTCGGCGGCACCTGGGATCTGTTCCGCTACCCCGGCATCCGCTCGGACAGCGACATGCATACGCTTGGCTTCGATTTCGAACCGTGGCGCCACGAAAAGAGCATCGCTGATGCGCCCGCGATCCTCGATTATCTCGACCGGATCGTCGATGAACGCGGCATCCGCCAGCACATCCGTTTCGGCCACAAGGTGATCAGCGCCGACTTCCGCCATGATGACGCGCGTTGGCATGTCGAGCTGGAAACGGCCGATGGTTCGCGCACACACATGACGGCGAACTTCGTCTACCTTGGCGCAGGCTATTACGATTACGACGAGCCCTATGATCCCGGCTTCGACTTCGGCGAGTTCGAAGGGCAGGTGCTCCATCCGCAGTTCTGGCCCGAAAACCTCGATTACAAGGGCAAGAATGTCGTCGTGATCGGATCGGGCGCTACGGCGGTGACAATCGTCCCGTCGATGGCGCGCGAGGCGGCACATGTGACCATGCTCCAGCGCACACCGACCTGGATGTTCTCACGCCCGGCCAAGGATGCGCTGGCGAATTTCCTGCGCAAGATCCTGCCAGAAAAGCTCGCCTACCGGCTGACCCGGTTCAAGAACATCAAGATGCAGGACTTCAGCTTCAAACTGGCGCGCGACAATCCGCAGAAGGTGAAGGACGCGCTGTACAAGAAGATCGAGGAAGCGCTTGGCCCGGATTACGACAAGGCGAGCTTCACACCTCCTTACAACCCGTGGGAACAGCGGCTGTGCCTGGTACCGGATCAGGACCTCTTCACGGCGATGAAGGCAGGCAAGGCCGACGTCATCACCGGCCATATCGCCAAGTTCGACAAGGGCGGCGTAATGCTGACAGATGGCCAGTTCATCCCGGCCGATATCGTCGTTACCGCAACGGGTCTGAAGCTGGCGGTCGCCGGTAAGATCGCGATTTCGGTTGACGGGGAGCCGGTCGAATTCAGCCAGCGCTTCTATTACAAGGGCTGCATGTTCTCGAACCTGCCCAACCTTGCGGTGGTGTTCGGCTATTTGAACGCGAGCTGGACCCTGCGCGCGGACATCAACTCGGATTACGTCTGCCGGGTGCTAGAACATATGCGCAAGACCGGCACGACTATCGCCACCCCGGTGCTGACGCCTGCGGGCGAGGCGGCGATTACCGAGGATGACGTGTTCGATTTCTCGTCCGGCTACATCCAGCGCGGCAAGCACATCATGCCGCGCAATTCGGTCAGCTATCCGTGGCGGCTCAATCAGGAATATGTGGTCGATCGCAAGCGGATGAAGGATGATCCGCTGACCGACGGCATCCTGACCTTCACCAAGCCAGGCGCGAATGCGCGAACCGGTGCTGAGCAGCTGGAAGCGGCGGAATAACGCCCACCTTGTCATTCCCGCGCAGGCGGGAATGACAAGGTGGGCTTCGGCACCAAGCGCAATGCTGGATCCCCGCCTGCGCGGGGATGACGAAAAGGGTTGGGATCGGCGGGTTTCTCTTTTAATCCTCCGCCCATGACCTCTCCCGAAAAAATCTGGACCGCCGGGCTTATCGTCATCGGTGACGAAATCCTTTCCGGCCGCACGCAGGACAAGAACATCGCGCAGGTCGCAACCTGGTTGCAGGTGCAGGGCATCCGCCTTGCCGAAGTGCGCGTGGTGCCGGATGTTGAGGCGCGGATTATCGAGGCAGTCAACGCGCTCACCCTCGCCTATGATTACCTCTTCACCACCGGTGGGATCGGGCCGACGCATGACGACATCACCGTCGATGCGGTCGCTGCCGCTCTGGGCGTGCCGGTGGTCATCCACCCAGAGGCCCGCGCGCTGCTGGAGCGCTATTATGAAACCCGCGGGGGCCTCAACGAGGGCCGTTTGCGCATGGCGCGAGTGCCGGAAGGATCGGAACTGATCCCCAACCGCATGTCGGGCGCGCCCGGTATCCGGCGCGGCAACCTGTTCCTGATGGCAGGTGTCCCGCACATCACCGCAGGGATGCTCGACGCGCTCACCGGCCAGCTCGAAGGCGGCGCGCCGCTCTTGTCCGAAACGCTCGGCTGCTGGGTCGCCGAAAGCGAGGTTGCCGAGCTGCTGCGCCAGACCGAAGCCGCGCACGCAACCTGCCAGATCGGCTCCTACCCGTTCTTCCGCGAAGGCCGGGTCGGGGCCAATTTCGTGATCCGCTCGGTCAGCGCCGAAGACCTCAAGGCCTGCTCAGACAGCCTGACGGACGGGCTCACCAGCAACGGTCACGCGGTCACGCCCGGCGGGATCTAGCGCGCCAAGAGACATCATCACCCGCTCTTAACCCTCTTGCGCTACACAGCCCGGGTCATGACGCGGGTCTTCATCACGATTGATACCGAGTATTCCTCGGGGCTTTACACCGGGCCGGGCGCGGCAGACCGGGCGGATAACTTTGCGCGCTCGATCGCCTGCAACACCCCGCAAGGCCCGGCTGGCGTCGCGCACAAGCTCGATCTGCTCGCCCGCCACGGCCAGAAAGCGGTGTTCTTCGTCGATCCCATGCCCGCGCTGGTGTGGGGTGTGGCCGCGATCGAAGACATTGTCGCCCCCATCATCGCCGCCGGGCAGGACGTGCAGCTGCATTGCCACACAGAATGGCTCGGCCTGGCCGGCGACGCCAACCCGCTCGCGTCAAAGCGCAGCGGTCAGAACCTGGCCGACTTCCCGCTCGATGAGCAACGCCAGATCCTCGACTATGCCCGCACCACGCTGATGGCCGCAGGCGCGCCCGCGCCGGTCGCGTTCCGGGCGGGCAATTACGGCGCCAATGATGATACCCTGCGCGCGCTCGCCAGCCTCGGCATCGCTTACGATACGAGCCATTGCCCGGCGATGGTCGGCAAAAGCGCGTGTCGGATCGGCCTTGGCCAAGACGTGCATGATCCGCTGGAGCATATGGGCGTGATCGAAGTCCCCGTCGGCAGCATCGGCGCTATGGGCGGGGGCAGCGCCATGCCCAGATCACCGCACTCTCCTTGGCCGAGATGCTCGCCGCGATCCGCCATGCGGCGGCGAGTGGGCAGGAGACCTTCACGCTGGTCAGCCATTCCTTCGAACTGATCAATCGCCGCAAACTGGCCGCCAACCGCGTGGTGCGCCATCGCTTCACCGGTCTGGTCAAGGCGCTGGCCGCCATGCCCGAGGTAACGACCGGCACCTATGCGGACACCCCGCCCAGCCTGCGCTCGCCGATCCGGGCCAGCCAGCCGCTCCCCCCCAATGCGGTACGAACGGGACGGCGGATGGCCGAACAATTCGTCTCCAACGCGCTTTACGGCGCACTTTAGGGACGCGCTGTGGGCACCGCAGCCATCGACTTTACCGTGGGATCGCGCCGCCTGCTCAGCGTGCCGCGCCAGCTTTCCACCTGGGCCTTGAGCCTTGAGGATGTGCTCGCCGGCGCCCTGCCTGCCGTGCCGCCGAGCGGGCGCGACGGGGTGCGCGTGCTTTCCGCCCCAACCGCGCGCCTCGCCGAGATCACCGCGCGCTACCCCGGCTTCATCGCTGGTGGGCGGCAGGACTACCGCCGTCACTACATCGACATGGGCCAGAGCTTCGATGACTACATGGCGCAGTTTTCGGGCAAGACCCGCTCGACCCTGCGGCGCAAGGCGCGCAAGCTGGCGGACGAAGCGGGCGGCTACACCGTCACCGAACACCGCAGCCCGGCAGAGATCGAAGCCTTCCTCGCCGCCGCCCTTCCGCTGTCGGCGCGCACCTATCAGGCGCGGCTGCTCGATGCCGGGTTACCCGAAAGCCCCGAGGCCCGTCGCGCGATGCTTGAGGCGGCCGAGGCTGACCGGATGCGCGCCTTCCTGCTCCACGCCGGCGGACAGCCGGTGGCCTACCTGTCGCTGCCGCTTGCCGGGCAAACGCTGGTCTATGCGCATCTCGGCTATGATCCGGATTGGGCGCGGCTGTCGGTTGGCACGGTGCTCCAGATGGACGCGCTGGAGCGCCTGTTTGCCGAGGTGCGCTACCGCTGGTTCGATTTCACCGAGGGTGACGGCGCGCACAAGGAGATGTTCGGCACCCATGCGGCAGCGTGTTCAAGCCTCGTGCTGCTGGAGCCGACGCTGGCCAACCGCACGCTGCTCGGCGCGCGGGCAGGGTTCGATGCGGGCGTGCTCGGCGCCAAGGCGCTGGCGGAACGTTCAGGGGCGCTGGGACGGATCCGCGCTCTGCTGCGGGCCTGATTTGCCGCGCATGATCGCAGCGGCACGGCGCCGGTTGCTTTCCCGCACGCGCACCTGCGCCACCAGTGCAGAACGGCCCGACGGCGCACCGCTAAGCGATCGGTACCGCAGCGCCAGATACAGCCACATCGCCGCAATCACGCCAAGCAGCACGCTCGCCGCGATGCCTAGGCGCAGGTCGTAACTCATCAGCAAACCATCGGCAGCCAGTGCCACGCCAGCCACCAGCCACTTGGGCGAGAGCCACCCGGCAAGGCGTTCGGAAGCAAAGGGCATCAAGCAACCTCTTTCATGCAACGCGGCCGGGGAGGAGAGAGGACCCGCGTCGTCACCCAGAAGATGGGCGGACACAGGCCAAAGACAAGTGGGGAGAATGACTTATCCCGCCCAAACGAAAGGGCCGGAAAGCAACCGCCTTCCGACCCTTCCAGTATTTGCTTCGCGCCTCAGTCCGATCCCAAGGGGATCGCAAGGCCGACCGGCCGCCCGCAGCGACGCTGGCGCAGCCAGTGTGAGCGAGGAAGCGAAGCCGCGGAGGCGGCTTCGCCCCAGAAGGTTACGCCCCTTCGACTTCCGAAAGGTCGACCTTCAGGCCCGGGCCCATGCTCGAGGTCATGGTGACCTTGCGCACATACTTGCCCTTGGCGCCCGCGGGCTTGGACTTCACCACCGCTTCGGTCAGCGCCTTGAAGTTCGCCTTCAGCGCGTCATCGGTGAAGCTCAGCTTGCCGATGCCCGAGTGGATGATGCCCTGCTTTTCGACGCGGTATTCGACCTGGCCGCTCTTGGCGTCCTTGACCGCTTGCGCGACGTTCGGGGTGACGGTGCCGAGCTTGGGGTTCGGCATAAGGCCCTTCGGACCCAGCGTCTTACCCAGACGACCAACAACGGCCATCATGTCGGGCGAGGCGATCACGCGGTCGTAATCGAGGTTGCCCGCCAGCATGTCTTCCATCAGGTCTTCGGCGCCGACCTTGTCAGCCCCGGCAGCCAGCGCCTTTTCAGCGTTGTCGCCGCGCGCGAACACGGCAACCTTGACGTCCTTACCGGTGCCCGAAGGCAGCGACACCATGCCGCGGACCATCTGGTCAGCGTGACGCGGATCGACGCCGAGGTTCATCGCCACTTCGACGGTTTCGTCGAACTTGGTCTTGTACTCGCGCAGCACTGCCAGCGCCTCATCGACGGTGTAGAGCTTTTCACGATCGAGCGCGGCCAGAACCTTCGCCTTCTTGGTGATCTTGGTCATGTCCTTAGCCCTCCACCACTTCGAGGCCCATCGAGCGGGCGCTACCGGCGATGATCTTCATCGCCTGATCAATGTCGTTCGCGTTCAGATCGGCCATCTTGGCTTCGGCGATCTCGCGGATCTGCGATTCCTTGATGGTGCCGGCCGAGATCTTGCTGGGCTCCTTCGAACCCGACTTCAGACCAGCGGCCTTCTTGAGGAAGTACGACGCGGGCGGCGTCTTGGTGATGAAGGTGAACGAGCGATCGCCGTAGACCGTGATCACGGTCGGGATCGGCATGCCCTTTTCCATTTCCTGCGTGGCGGCGTTGAACGCCTTGCAGAATTCCATGATGTTCACGCCGCGCTGACCCAGCGCCGGGCCGATCGGCGGCGACGGCGTGGCAGAGCCCGCGGGCACCTGCAGCTTGATATAGCCTTCAATTTTCTTGGCCATGTGGCCTTACTCCTGTCGCACTGTTGCCGCGCTGTTTCCATCGCGGCTCATGTTGAGCGGTCAAACGCCACTGCTTCGTGCATTGCAGCGGCTCCCGCACGGAATCACCGGCCTCAGGGGCCAGCGAAGGCGGGCGCATAGCGGTTCTGCCGCGCAATGCAAGCCCGCGCGCCCTTCTGGCCGTTCAGCTCCGTGCTTGTTGGAGACACATGAGACACTGTCCAAGAACCAAAAAGCCAACCCCTCGCAGAAGGCCTCCCGGCCGCAGAGCGGGCGCAGGCGCAGCAGGGGATGGTGCGGCAAGTGGGACATCGCGGCCTTGGTAACGCAGGCTGGCCGAGTAGGAAAATCGCCAAAGGCCCGGCCCGGCGCAAGGCGGCAGACAAAGCCCTACTGTCGCCGCGCCAAGGCCTGTCGGTGCGATGTGTCAGAAGGTCTTCACAATCTTAGGCAATTAGAGCAATGTTTACAGACTGACGGGTAGGTTGCCCGGCCTCTGGGTTTCAAGGGAACGACATGATCACTATCGCCATTCGTGCGCGCGAAATCGTTTCGAGCAATGTCGACAGCCTCGTCAGCAAGGCCGGCGAGCCGCGCAAGATGCTGCGGCTGCTCCAGTCCGAGATCGAAGAAACGCTGATCGCGCTTCACGGTGATTCCGCGCGGGCCAAGCGCCAGCGGGAGCGGCTCAGCGATACCGCTGGCCGGTTGGCTGCGGGCGCCGAGGAATGGACCGGCAAGGCCAAGATCGCGATCGATCATGGCCGCGAAGACCTCGCCCGCGCCGCCCTGCTGACCCGTGAGGCCGAGCGCGCCAAGGCCGCTGACGCCGCCGCGAGCGCCGCTGCGCTGGATGACCAAATCACCGAGGCCACCGCCGTCATCACCGACCTTGAGGCCAAACGCTCTGCCATCACCGCGCGCATCGCCGAACTGGTGAAGGCCGAGGCCGCGACACAGCCCGGTGCTGCCGCTGTCGACACCCACGTCGACCGCCGCATCGACCGGATCGAAGCGCTGGAGCGGCGCGCCGGTTTTGTGGATGTGCCCGGAGAAGCCCCTTCGCCCGCCTCGCTCGACGACGAGATTGCCGGCCTGCAAAAAGCCAGTGCGATCGAGGCCGAACTGGCGGCGCTGAAGGCCACGGCTGCACCGGCGAAGAAGGCGGCGGGCAAGAAGCGTTGATCGAGCCAATTGCCGTCGCCCCGTGCCTGACACGGGGCTTGGCTGTCTTTTGCTGACCACATTGCGCCGAAAGAAAATCCAAGCCCCGTGTCACGCACGGGGCGACGGGTGAGTTATGTCGGGCGCGGCACCCTCAACCCCTTGGTGCGGCTGGTGAGGTGGAACTTGTGGCACAGCGCGCACTTGTAGGTGCGCAAGGTCACATCGGCGCTCAACGCCGCCGCATCCGCTTCCTCAAGAGTCTCATAGCGGCGCTTGCGCTGACAGATGCCGGGAGATGTCTGCATAACCTGCCTACACCCCGACAGTTTCGCGCTGGATCGGCCTCATAGAGGCCGCAAGGGCGACCGCCCGCCCGCAGGCGCCCGGAGCGTAGCGAAGGAACAGCGCCGAGGACGCACCCGCGGAGGCGGGTGCGGCAACATTACTTCGCCAGTTCGACGTGCTCGAAATCGAGCTCCACCGGGGTTGCGCGGCCGAAGATCGACACCGACACCTTGACCTTCGCCTTGTCGAAATCGAGCTCTTCCACAATCCCGTTGAAGCTGGCGAACGGGCCGTCGAGCACCTTGACCGAATCGCCGATTTCGTAATCGACGCTGATCTCGCGCTTCGGTGCGGCCTGCGCATCGGCGACGCCGCCGAAATAGCGCGAGGCTTCTTTTTCCGAGATGGCCTGCGGCTTGTTCATCGAGCCGAGGAAGCCGGTCACCTTGGGGGTGTTCTTGACGAGGTGGTAGACATCGTCGGTCAGGTTGAGCTTGGCCAGCACGTAGCCAGGCATGAACTTGCGTTCGACCTGCACCTTCTTGCCGCGCTTCACTTCGGTCACGGTTTCGGTGGGAACCTGCACTTCTTCGACCCCGTCCGACAGGCCGAGACGTTCGGCTTCCGAAATGATCGCGTCGCGAACCTTGTTCTCGAAACCGGAGTAAGCGTGGATGATGTACCAGCGAGCCATGGAGAGTCCTTGGAAATAGAGATCTGACGGGCAGAGAAATCGGGCGCGCCGCGCGCCTTATTGCAGCAGGCTGATCGCGCCGCGCACGACCGCGCCGAAGAGGGTATCGATACCGAGGAAGAAGATCGAGAGAATCACCATGAAGATGAACACGAAGATCGCCGTGCGCACGGTTTCCTCACGGGTCGGCCAGACGACCTTGTTCGTCTCGGCCTTGACCTGACTGAAGAACTCGCCGGGCGAGGTCTTGCGCTTTTTCTCTTCAACCTTGCCGAGTTCGGCGTTCTTCTGATCGGCCATGATAGCCCGTTCCTTCGCGTAATGCCTGCTCGTCCTGTCCGAGGCGGCTTTCAGGTAGGGGGCCGCGCCGCCCGGGACAAGGTCGCCGGAGGGGCTGGAAATCTACCGATGTCGGATAAGACGCTGAGGCTCTTACGCGCGGGACAGCGCAAATGCAAGAATGCTTGGGTAGTGGATCCGTGCGCGGGCGGCGCGCCTCAGCGCATCCCGAACAGGCGCGCGATCAGGCTGCCGCTCGGCTGCATTGGCTGGAGCGGACCATGAATCGCCCGCCCCCGCGCCGGATCGCGGGTGGGACGCGGGCTGACCCACTGATCGGGCCGCGAGGAACGGAAGGTATAGGCGCTCATCCTGTGTCTCCTGTGCGAGGGCGGCCGTTCGGTTCGTCGACAGGAATACACGGCTCGCCTTGCGGGAGGATGAACGGCGCGGTGCGCTGAGCGGCACTCGAAGTGAGCGCGCCAAGGCCAACACAATTTTTGGGACAAGCCTTCAATAAGGCGGAGGATTCGGCGCCAGAGGCGCCGCAAGGCCGACCGGCCGCCCGCAGCGACGCGACCTTCAGGTCGCATGAGCGAGGATTTCGCAGCCCGGAGGGGCTGCGGAACTAAAAGTAAATCTCAGCCGGGAGGACGAACCGGCGGAGGCCGGTTCGAAACAAACAACAATGGCAGGGGTGTGCGGACTCGAACCGCAGGCCCTCGGTTTTGGAGACCGATGCTCTACCAACTGAGCTACACCCCTGCAGCGCGTTGGAGCGGTGCCTTTATCGAAGGCTTATCCGATAGGCAATGCTCTTTGCCTCATCGCGCGCGGCCATGTATTGTGCGCTGCAACCATGCACGCGCCGATCCGCCCTCCTATCCCCGTCGAGACCCTGCTGCTGGCCTATCGCAGCGGGATCTTTCCGATGGCGGACAAGCGCGAAGATGCCGAGGTATTCTGGGTTGAGCCGCGTGACCGGGCAATCATTCCGCTGGACGGGCTGCATATCTCCAAGAGCTTGCGCAAGGTGCTGCGCGCAGATCGCTTCACCGTGACGGTGGATCGCGCCTTCGAACAGGTGATCCGCGCCTGCGCCGAGCCGCGCGCCGATCATCCCGAAACCTGGATCAGCGAACGGATCGTGCAGTCCTATATCGGCCTCCACCGCGCCGGGCACGCCCATTCGGTCGAATGCTGGCTAGCGTGTGAGGATGGCTCGCCGCAGCTGGTGGGCGGGCTCTACGGGGTCAGCTTTGACCGCGTGTTCTGCGGGGAGAGCATGTTCAGCCGGGTGCCGGATGCGAGCAAGGTCGCGCTGGCGTGGCTGGTGGCGATGATGCGGCGCGCCGGGTTCGCCCTGCTCGACTGCCAGTTCATGACCGAGCACCTGCGCGCGATGGGTGCGACCGAGTTGGCGCAGGCGGATTACCGGCGGCTGGTGGAGCGGGCGCAGGGCAAGCCGCGTGACAGCCTCGGCACCGCATGGCGCCACTTCAGCCGGGGCTATGCGTCGGGAGTCGGAGCCGCAGTCGGGCTGGGTGCCGCCGTCGGCGTGGCCGACGGGCGCGCGGCAGGCTTGCCCGAAGCCTCGGGCGATGGCGCGGCCGAGCCTTCCTCGCCCGGGAAGCGCATCGTGCAATCCTTGATCCAGACATCATAGACCGGGTGCTCAACCACGTTGAGGCTGGGCGATTCGAGGAACAGCCAGCCTGAGAACACGCGCTTGTGCTGCGCTTCGCCGCGGCCCCTGATATCGACCTGCACGAAGGCTGCGGTCTGCTGCGGCATTTCCCATGGCGCGGTGCGCTCGCAAGCGGACACACGCACGATCACCGGGCCGGTCTCGCGGCTTTCGCCGGGCTTGAGCTTGATCTCTTCGGAGACATTGTTGCGCTTGTTGAGCAGGCCGAGCACCGCAATGCGCTCGTTCATCGGGGTCGCGCCGTAATCATTGACCGGCGCGGCCGGGCTGGCCGCCGCCTCGGGGCTCGCTTCGCCCAGCGGCACCACCACTGCTTCGTTCTGGGATGCGCCTATGTCGCAGGCGGCAAGCATCAGCACGCTCGCCAGCGGGAGGGCCAGGCTAAGCTGCCGCACCGCGCGCCTCAGCTGTCCGCGCTGCCGGGGGTCCACGCTTCGTAATCGCCCACGGCGCGGGCCCGCTGGCCGCCGCGCTCCAGGGCGCCTTGCGGGCGATAGGCCTGAACGGTGCCGGTGGCGTTGGGCGTGTAGTCCGCCTCCCAGATCCGCGGCGGGGGCAGGTGGCTTTCGGGCACGTCATCATAGGTGCCGTGCAGCCAGCCGTGCCATTCGGCCGGAACGCGGCTCGCATCATTGGCGCCATTATACATCACCCAGCGCTTTTCGCGGCTGGTGTAGGAGCCGGTGTTGAGCGCGGCGGCCTTCGGCTTTTCGCGGTAGTATTTGTTGCCCGCGCCATCGGTGCCAACATGCTCACCGCCCGCGCGGCTTGCCCAGAGCTGCGTGCCGAGCGTGGCACCGTCCCACCAGGTGAAGATTTTTCCGAGGATACCCATAGGCGGTGCGCCTAGCGGAATTGGTCGCCCACGCCAATAATGATTGTCACGGCGGCGGGCGGGATGTTTGTTCGCGTGCCCGCCTCCGCGGGCACGTCCTCGGCGCTATTCCTTCGCTACGCTACGGGCGCCTGCGGGCGGGCGGTCGCCCTTGCGGCCCGTCCGTTGGCGGGCCGGGATCGCGCTTCCCATCCCGGTCAACGCTTAGCGCGGCACCTTCCACATCACTCGGTCCCCCGGCACGATCCCCAGCTCTTTCGAGCGGCCCGCGCGCAGTTCCAGCACCGCGCTTGTCAGCCCGCTCGATCGCACCGAATCGAGCGAATAGGGCACGGTGTTCGCCGCAATATTACTAATCCGCCCGTCCGGCCCGATGAAGATGATGTCGAGCGAGAGCGGCGTGTTCTTCATCCAGAAACTGCGTGCTTCGGGCACGGCGGAGGGGAAGATCATGCCCTCATTATCGCCCAGAGACGTGCGGAACATCAGGCCCTTGGCCTGCGCTTCGGGGCTGGCGGCGACTTCGACCTTGAAGGCCAGCTGCTTGGTCCCGCGCTCGACCACAAGGTCGATCACCTCAAGGCCCGAGACCGGGTGGCGCGCCGCTGTGGCCGGAGCAGGCGCCTGCGCGCTGGCGGTGGCGCTGGTCCCGGGCGAACAGGCCGCGAGCAGCCCCGCAGCCATCACCGCGCTTGCCAAGAGGTGCCTTACCATTGGTCTTCGATCCCTTCATCGTCGGCAGCTTCGCCGAGCCATTCTTCCACATCCTCTAGCCTCCGGGCCGCGAGGATGAAGCGTGCGTGCTCGTACTGGTGGCCTGCGCGCAGCATTGCTGCAAAGGCTTTTTCGCGGGCCTTGCGCGCGGCCAGCGGATCGCCGCCTTCCTCGGCAGACGCACCATAGGGGCCGAGCCGCCGCTTCCTTGCCATCAGCGCGGCAGCACGGCGGCTCGCGGCTTCTCCGGGGGCATGGGCCTGACGCAGCCCCTCGCCCACGCCGGCATGGCGCAAGCTTTCCTCGACCCGGCGCGCGCCATAGCCTCTTGCGCCCAGATCGCGGGCGCGACCGCGGGCATAGGCATCGTCATCGACATAGCCCAATTCCACCAGCCTGGCGACAAGCGCGGGAATATCGACCTCAATGGTGCGGCCATCCGCATCTTCGGCCAGCCCGCGCTCCCGGATCTTGCGCGCAAGATAGCCTTCCAGCCGCGCGCCGGTGGTGGCAAACCGCGCCGCATAATGCAGCGCCAAATCGCGTAAAGTGGTCTCTCCCAGCGGAGGTTTCACCCGCTTCGCAGTCCGGCGTTCCTGCCTGGAATCCTCCCCGGTTCGGCTACCGGGTGATGACGAATTCGCTTTACGTGAAACCATTTCGCCTTATTCGTGCCACTTTCCTTATCATATGCCTGACATTGGACGCTGCCGGACTATGCCCGGCGACACGGGGTTATGCCAGAGCGCGTACGTGATGCCATCATGAAACGCGCCGCAACTGACGGGTATCGTTGAAAAATATGACCGAGGCCGTTTTGACGCCGACGCCGAATGACTGCGATCTGCCGCGGGTCCGTGCGCAATTTGCAACCTTCAATGAAGCGATCGACTATGCTGCGCAGAGCCTGAAGGGGCTCAACTTCCATGACATGCGCGGCGAACTCGCGCGGGTCTATCCCTATTCCGAACTGCGCGAAGATGCGCTGGTGATGGCGCGCCGTCTGATCGCAGCGGGGATCGGCAAGGAAGATCGCGTTGCTCTGATCGCCGAGACCGGCGCAGACTTCGCCGCCTTGTTCTGCGCCTGTGTCTATGCCGGTGCATGGCCGGTGCCGCTGCCGCTGCCGACGACCTTCGGCGGCAAGGACAACTTCATCGACCAGCTGGCGATCCAGCTGCAAAGCGCGGACCCGAAGATCCTCCTCTACCCAGAGGAAATCGCCGAGATGGCCTCCGCTGCTGCCGCCCGTCAGGGCTGCGAGGCGCAAAGCTGGCAGGATTTCGCCCACCGCCCCGCGCCCGATTGCGTGCTGCCCGAAGCCAGCCCGGACGATATCTGCTACCTGCAATATTCCTCCGGCTCGACCCGCTTCCCCACCGGCGTCGCCGTGACCCACCGCGCGCTGCTGCACAATCTCTACGGTCATTCGACCACCATGAACCTTGGCGAGAACGACCGCTGCGTCAGCTGGCTGCCGTGGTATCACGATATGGGGCTGGTCGGCTGCCTGCTCTCGCTGATCGCCAATCAGGTGTCAGGCGATTATTTGAAGCCCGATGCCTTCGCCCGACGCCCGCTGGCGTGGCTTGACATGATCAGCCGCAATCCGGGCAACACGCTGAGCTACTCGCCGACGTTCGGGTATGACATCTGCGCGCGCCGCATCTCCAGCCAGTCGAGCGTCGCGGAACGCTTCGACCTGTCGCGCTGGCGGATTGCGGGCAATGGCGCGGACATGATCCGCCCGGATGTGATGCAGAACTTCGTCAACGCCTTTGCATCGGCGGGCTTCCGGGCATCGTCCTTCACCCCGTCTTACGGCTTGGCCGAAGCCGTGCTGGCGGTGACAGTGATGCCGCCGGGTGAGGGCATCCGCGTCGAACTGGTCGAGGAAGAGCGCCTCTCGGGCGCGCCGCGCGATCTGTCGCGCCCAGCCCGTTACCGCGCGATCGTGAATTGCGGTAAGGCGCTGCCCGACATGGACGTCGCCATCAAGGGCGAGGACGGCAGCCGCCGCGGCGATCACCAGATCGGCAAGGTCTGGTGCCGCGGCCCCAGCGTGATGCACTCCTATTTCCGTAACGAGGAGGCCACGAACGACTGCCTCGTGGATGGCTGGCTCGACACCGGAGACATGGGTTACACCGCCAATGGCTATCTGTTCATCGTCGGCCGGGCGAAGGACATGATCATCATCAATGGCAAGAACCACTGGCCGCAGGATATTGAATGGGCGGTGGAGCAGCTCCCCGGCTTCAACCACGGCGATATTGCCGCCTTCTCGATCGAGATGGAGAATGGCGAGGAAGCCCCTGCCGTGCTGGTGCATTGCAAGGTTTCCGACCCCGAAGAACGCGTGCGCCTGCGCGACCAGATCGCCGACAAGGTGCGCTCGGTCACCGGGATGAGCTGCATCGTCGAACTGGTCCCGCCCCGCACCCTGCCGCGCACATCATCGGGCAAATTGAGCCGCGCCAAGGCGAAGAAGCTGTATCTGGCGGGTGAGATCGTGCCGATCAATCTGGCGGCTTAAGAACCAAAGCAACGTCGCCCCCTCAATCGTCGCCCCGTGCTTGACACGGGGTTAGGCGTTTCTGCCTCTCCGTCCGAAGAAAAGATTAGCCAAGCCCCGTGTCAAGCACGGGGCGACGAATTTGGGGACGGCCGCTATCAGGCCGCATCCTGATCGGCGACATTGGTTCCGCTGACCCGAAAATCGGACTCACTTACCCTTCCTCAGCTGCCCACACTGGACGCAGCGGCCCGGCGGCGCTGCGCACGCTAACGGTCACACCCTCACCGCGCAGGGCTTCGGCCACTGCTTCGGCCTCGCCCGACGGGCCAATCAGCACCACGCCGCGACCGAGCCGCTGAGCCGCCCAGCCGGTGACATTGAGCGCGGCTTGCCCGGCCTCGGTCGGCTCGCCACCATCAAAGGCGATTGCGGCAGGGAGCGTGCCGGCGGGCGGGATCAGTTCGATCGTCCAGTCCGGCTCTCCTGCTGCGATCCGCACCTCAAGCGCGCGGTAGGTTGCAAGGCTTGCGCCGTCCAAGCGCTTGGCCCGCACCAGCGCGCGGCGGCGGGCTTCGTCGATCAGCACTTCGCGCGTCGGCACGCCCGCCGCGAGTGACAGCCGCACCGCCAGCGCCTCGGCCCGGGCCGAGGCCTCACGCTCCTCACGCGCACGCGCGGCGGAGAGCTGCGCGCGCTCTGCCGCCGAATCATTCGTGCCGACCTCGTATTGCACGAGGTCGAGCGTGACCGTCTCCCCCAGCCGCTCGGCGAGCGAGGCGGACAGCGCCTGTTCGATCTCGGGCCGCAGCACTGGGGTGAACACCACCGCATGAATGCCGACCGGCGCGGCGGCGAAGTCGATCTCAAGCAGGTCAAGCTGCGAGCGCCCGTCGAACTGTTCGCGAATCTCGCTGTGCACGATGCGCTGGGCGTTGGTCTCCCACGCGATCCGGTTGAGCGAGAAGGCCAGCGGAATCGCCAGCGCGACGAACACCGTCAGCAAGGCGATGTTCTGGAACATGGTGTTGCGCGCGCTGAGCGAATTGCGGAAGCCATACAGCTTGGCCATGCCGAAAGCGGTCAGTGCGATGGTGATGAAGTTGGTGACGAACAGCAGCAGTGCGCCGGAAAACACCGTCGCGTTCCACGTCGCCAGCCCGAAGCCGACCACGGCGAGCGGCGGCATCAGCGCGGTTGCAATCGCCACGCCCACAATGGCCCCCTCGCGCCCGCGGATCATCGCATAGGCGCCGGCCAGCGCGGAGAACAGCGCCACGAACAGGTCGAACAGATTTGGCCGGGTGCGCGCGGCAATCTCAGACGTGATGGTCTGGATCGGCGAGACAAACACCAGCACCGCGCATAAGAGCACCGCCAGCACGCTGCCGATCACCAGCGTTATCACCGATTGCTTGAGCCACGCCCAGTCGCCAATCGCCAGCGCAAAGCCCAGCCCCATGATCGGCCCCATCAGCGGCGACAGCAGCATCGCGCCGATCACCACCGCAGGCGAGGACAAGAGCAAGCCGAGGATCGCGATCCCGCCGCTCATCGCCGTCATGAACAGATAGTGCTCGGACAGTTTCCCGTCCTCGCGCCGCCGCTCGGTCACTTCGGCCTGATCGACCTGACCGATGACATGCACCGTCCACCATTCGCGCAGATTGGCGATAATGGCGCGCAGATTGGCGACTGGCGCAGCACGCGCTTCGGCGGGCGCGGCAGAGTTCTTGGCCCCGACCTCCGCGGCGCTGGCAGCTTCGGGCGAGACGCCAGATCCGGAAGTATCGTTCATGAAGAAGCCCTTGCCCGTGTGGTCTATATCAAGCGATAGCTTGCAGCATCCGCGATTGCCACGCAAACCCTGACGCGGAAGGCCCTAAGTGCGATGGACGCGGGGGGCCATTCCGGCTTACGATCATCAAGCCCGCTTGAAAGGCGTGTTTTAGATCACTAATACAGTAGCGATTGCCCTGACGCTGCGGCGCGGGTTTGAGGGAGCACGAATTGGCATGAGCACCGAAACGCAGACGGCAACCGCGACCCCCTTCTCGCTCACCCCGCCCGATCCGGTGCCGCAAGTCGCGCCCGAACAGGCAGCCGGCCTTGTGCCGGTCAGCACCGAGCAGAAGTCCAAGCTCGACACCAAGGTCGATGCCTTCGTAAACGAACTGGTGACGATCGACGCCAACTCGCCCGCCTTTGGCGAGAAGGTCGATCAGATCACCCGCATGGGTCAGGAACAGATCCGCTCGGCCGCTGCCATGTCGAACCGCTTCCTTGATCGCCCGGTGCGCGCAATGGACGGCGATGGCACGGTGGGCAAGGACTTGGCTGAACTGCGGCGCACGGTCGAAGATCTAGATCCGGGCCGCAAGGGCAAGCTGTCAGGCCCGCGCAAAATCCTCGGAATCATTCCGTTCGGCAACAAGCTGAAGAATTATTTCGACAGCTACACATCCGCGCAGGGGCATATCTCGTCGATCCTCCAGCGGCTGGAAAGCGGCAAGAAGGAACTGCATCTCGATAACGCGGCCATCGATACCGAACGCCAGAAGCTGTGGGCGGCGATGGGCGAATTGGAGCAGATGATCCACATCGCCAAAACGCTTGATGCGCGACTGGAAGCCAAGGCGCTCGAGCTCGACAGCAGCGATCCGGCCAAGGCCAAGGCGCTCCGTGAGTCCGCGCTGTTCTATGTCCGCCAGCGCACGCAGGACCTGCTGACCCAGATGGCGGTGAGCGTGCAGGGCTACCTCGCGCTTGATCTGGTGAAGAAGAACAATGTCGAACTGGTGAAAGGCGTCGACCGTGCCAGCACCACCACCGTCGGCGCGCTGCGCACGGCGGTGACCGTGGCGCAGGCGATGACCAATCAGCGCCTCGTGCTCGGCCAGATCACGGCGCTCAACAAGACCACCAGCGACATCATCGATTCGACCAGCACACTGCTGCGCGAACAGACCGCGCAGATTCACGAGCAGGCGGCGTCCAGCACGATCCCGCTCGAGACGCTGCAACGCGCCTTCCAGAACATCTATGACACGATGGACGAGGTCGACAATTTCAAGGTCCGCGCGCTCGATTCGATGAAGCAGACCGTCACCGTGCTGACCGCCGAGGTCGAGAAGTCGAAGGGCTATATCGCGCGGGCGGAAGGTCAATCGCAGGCGCAGGCCAAGGTTGCTTCGCAGACGCCCTCGCTGCTGGCACTGGATAAATAATGCCCGACACCACCCGCGAGAGCGACCGCATCCTGCGCGAGGCGAAAACCAGCCTCGCGGTGCAGCGCGATGGCGGGACCCACCGGCCTGGCCTGCGCGGGGCGAGCATCGGCAAGGCCTCGGCCGAGTTGAAGATGAAGAGCCTGCTCACCAAGGTCCGGAACATCGCCATCGCGATTGTCACAATCTGGCTGGGCGCGGGGATTGCGGGCGCGTTTCTCAACGGTATCGGGTTCTGGGGCGTCATGGCGGTGGTCATCGGCACGGCTATCGCAGTCGCCGTGTTTTCCAGCTTTCCCAAGGTCAAGGTGCCCAAGCGCGCCGAGTTGAAGCAGGGCAACCCGCAGGCAATGGTCGCGCGCACGGAAATCTGGCTCGAAGCGCAGCGCCCGGCACTTCCCCCGCCCGCACAGGCGCTGGTCGATCAGCTGGGGGTGCAACTCGATGCGCTGGGCCTGCAATTGAAGGGCCTCGGCGACAACGAACCGGCGATGGCCGAAGTGCGCGAGTTGGTGGGCGAGTACATTCCCGAAACAATCGACAACTACCGCAAGGTTCCGGTGCACCTGCGCTCGGAAGAATATGCCGGCAAGACCGCCGACGAGCGCCTCACCGACAGCCTCACCAAACTTTCGGGCGAGGTTGACCGCGTCACCCGGCGGCTGGCCGAAGGCGCGCTGGATGATCTGGCGATCAAGAGCCGCTATCTCGAATACCGCTATGGCGGGGCCGAGGCGCTGGAGGACCTGACCACGGGCGGCACCATGCCCGACACCGGGGTGCCGCTGCCCGATTTCTCGGCGCTGCCGACCGGAAAGGAACGCTGAACGATGCGCGTCACCCTTCCCCACACCCTCGGCAAAGAGGAAGTGCGCCGCCGGATGCGCAAGCACGCCGACGAGATCGGCAGCTTCTTCCCCGCCGGGCTGGCCAAGGTCTCCACCGGCTGGCCCAACGAGGACCGCATGACCATCACCGCCGAGGTAATGGGCCAGACCATCCCCGGCGGCGTCGATATCCGTGAGAGCGAGGTCGTGATCGAAATGGACCTGCCGCTGCTGTTCTCGGTGATGAAAGGCCCGCTCGAAGCGGCGGTGCGCAAGGAAGGCGGGCGCTTGCTCGCACCGTGATTGCGGCGCTTGCCCGATTGCCTGCCCGGCCCGGATGTGTCATAATATTTTGACATAAATTATTGCCCAATTTGCCTTACACGCAGTCCCGGCGCAGGGGATCGTCAGGCAATTCGGCAGGCGGGCCGATTCGGCGGGAAGGACGGGCACCATGGCGCCGGCAACGGCCAGCCAGCAACCGGAGGCACAGCCGGGCGAAAGCCTGCGCACAACCTTGCGCGCCGCAACCATGACAGCGCACGACCTGCTCGACCATGCGATGCAGGCCGCCAGCGGCTGGCAGACCCGCGCGGATTACGCCCGCTTCCTTGCTCTGCAATATGCCGCACGCCTCCCGCTTGAGGCATGGCTGGCCGCCCACGCCTCGCCAGACCTTGCCCCGCCCGTGCAAACCCCGCTGATCGCCCGCGATCTGGCGCGGCTCGATACCGCAGTGCCCGCCGCCGCGCCGCTGTTCACCATCGGCCGCGCCGCCGCCGGACATGCGCTGGGCGCGGCCTGGGTGCTGGCCGGATCGGCGCTCGGCAACAAGGCCATCGCCAGACAGGTCAGCCGCATTGGCGGCGGCGCATGGCCACAGGCGTTTCTGGGTGACGCGGGGATGATGCACTTCTGGCAATCCCTGCGCGCCCGCATCGAACGGCCAGCCGCGCCCGCCGAGGCCGCCGGTGCCGCCCGCGCGGCAGAGGCGGTGTTCGCCCATTTCCTTGCTGCCGCCGATCGCGCGCTGGCGACCGAAAGCCTCCCCGCATGAACCTCCACCAGCGCACCGACACGCTCACCGAATGCGACCGCGAGGCGATCCACCACATCGCCGCGATCCAGAGCTTCGGCGGCTTGCTGGCGCTGGACGCCGGGGAGCGGCTGGCCCATGCCTCGGCCAATGTCGCCGGGCTGCTCGGCCTTGCCGCACCGCCCGCGACCGGCACCCCGCTGGCCGAGATCCTCGCCCCCGAGGCGCTCGCCGCGATCCGGCAGGCGCTCGCCAGCCTTGGCGACCTCGACGTGCCCGAGCGCCGTTTCGGGCTCGATCTCACCGGCCGCCATTCGCGCTTCGATTGCGCGGTGCATCGCAGCGGCGGGCTGTCGGTGATCGAGTTCGAGCCGCACGCGCTCGGCGACTTTGCCGATCACGTCGGCATGATCGTCCCCGTCATCGCCCAGCTTGAACAGGCCGCCAGCGTCACCGCCCTGTGCGACACCGCGGCGCGGCTGGTGCGGCAGATGACGGGCTATGACCGCGTCATGGTCTACCGCTTCCACCCCGACGAAAGCGGCGAGGTGATCGCCGAGGACCGCGACGAAGCGCTCGAACCGTTCAAGGGCCTGCGCTATCCCGCCGCCGATATCCCGCAGCAGGCACGCGAGCTGTTCCGCCGCAACCGGTTCCGGATCATCGCGGATATGGATTCGGACCCCGTTCCGATCCTACCCGCCACCGGCCCGGACGGCGTCCCGCTCGACCTGTCGATGTCGATGCTGCGCTCCCACTCCAAGATGCACCTCGCCTATATGCGCAACATGGGCGTGGGCGCGTCACTGGCAATCGCGATCGTCCGGCATGACCGACTGTGGGGCATGATCTCGTGCCACCACCGCGAAGCCCGCCTACCGCCTTATTCGCTGCGCACGGTGGCAGAGCTGCTGAGCCAGACCTTCTCGCTGATGCTCGACCGCATTCTGGTGGCGCAGGCCGAGGTTTTGCGGGAGCGCGCGCGGCAATTGAACGACCGGCTGCTGCTGCGGCTGGCGGGCGGCGTAACCCTCGCGGACAGCCTGCCGATGATCGAGGAGTTGCTGCGCGATACCATTGGCCATGACGGCATCTCGCTGTTTGCCGACGGCGAATACCGCGCCAGTGGTAATGCCCCTGAGGAAGCCGAATTCCGCGCCATTGCGCCGCTGCTCGCCAGCACGCTGGGCGGGGCAACCCATTCGAGCACAAGGCTCGCCGACCAGATCACCGAGGCCGCCGGTTTCGCTCACCGGGCGACAGGCGCGCTGGTGCTGCCGCTGTCACGCGGCACACGCGATTCGCTGGTGCTGTGGCGCCGCCCGCTTGATCGGATGGTGACCTGGGCCGGCGATCCTACCAAGGCGGCAGCGGCTCCGGGCGAGTTGCTCCAGCCGCGCTCCAGCTTTGCTGCGTGGCAGGAAACCGTCCGCGGCCACAGCGCCGACTGGAGCGCCGACGAATGCGAAATCGCCGCGCGGCTGCGCCGAACGTTGATCGAGGTGATATTGCGCATGAGCGAGGATCTCACCCGCGAACGCGCCCGCGCCGCCGAGCAGCAGGACCTGCTGATCGCCGAACTCAATCACCGGGTGCGCAACATCCTCGGCCTGATCCGCGCGCTGGTCGCCCAATCGCAAGCCGAGGCGCTGAGCGTGCCCGGCTTCGCAGCCATCATCGGCGGCAGGATCGCCGCGCTGGCGGCGGCGCATGACAACATCACCGCGAGAAACTGGGGTCCGGCCAGCCTGATGCGCTTGATCGAAGCGGAGCTCGCACCCTATTCCGGGGCAGACCGCACGCGGGTCAGGCTGGTTGGCGATGACGTAATGGTCGCGCCCGAAGCCTACACCATCCTCGCGCTGGTAGTGCATGAACTCGCGACCAATTCGGCCAAGTATGGCAGCCTTTCGGCCCGTGCAGGATCGGTCGAGGTGGCCCTCGCACGCACCGCCTTTGGCGATCTGTCGCTGCGCTGGCGCGAGGCCGGCGGCCCGCCGGTCACCGCGCCGACCCGGTCGGGTTTCGGATCGACCATCATCAACCGCTCGGTCCCGCACGACCTCGGCGGAGAGGCCGATGTGCGCTACAAGCTGGCCGGGGTGGAAGCGGACTTCCTCGTGCCCGCGCGCTATCTCGCCGCACCCGATGGCGCGGCCCGCACCCTCCCGCCGCGCCCGCCCGAGCCGCAGCGCAATCCTGCGCCCCTGTCCGCCGCCAGCCAGCCGGGGCGCGTGCTGGTGGTCGAGGACAGCATCATCATCGCGCTCGACACCGAGGAAAACCTCAAGCGGCTGGGCGTGGGCGATGTGCAGCTCGAAAGCTCGGTCACCGGTGCCTTGGCGGCGATCGCCGACAGCCCGCCTGACTTTGCGATTATCGACTTCAACCTCGGCAGCGAATCGTCCGAACCGATTGCCGAAGCTTTGCGGGCAGCCGGTGTGCGCTTCGTGCTGGCGACCGGCTATGCCGAAGGTGCGGGCAGCTTTGAGCGGCTGGGGGCGGCAGCCGTGCTGCGCAAGCCCTACGGAATGACTGAGATCGAACGCTTGCTGGCGGACGCCTGAGGATTAGGCCGCGCGGGTCAGCAGCGTCACTTCGGCCTGACTGAAATCGAGGCTAGCGATGCCGTCCGCCACCAGACACTCACCCGCCCCAGCCCGCGCCGAACCATCGCGCGCGGCAACCTCGCCTGCGAGCGGCAGGACCAGCAGCGGGCCGGTAAAGGCTTCAAGCGTGGCGGCATCAGGCGCGCCTTCGATGCGGTCGAGCCGAAAATGCGGGCCATCGACGAGCACGGGTCCGCTGGCAATCGAGCGGCGGTGCTCAGCGGCATAGGGCACGCCCTCGGCCACCGCCAAGGCACGGTCGAGATGCAATTCGCGCGGGCGGCCATAGTCGTAGAGGCGGAAGGTGGTCTCGCTCGTCTGCTGGACTTCAACGAGCGCCAGGCCAGGACCGATGGCGTGGACAGTGCCGGCAGGCAGATAGAACAGATCACCTGCGCGCGCGGGATGCCAGGTGAGCAACGCCTCGATCGTGCCATCCAGCGCGGCGGCAGCGATGTCCTCAGGGGTCACCTCCCGCTCGAACCCGATGGCGAGGCGCGCGTCCGGCTCGGCATCAAGCACCAGCCAGCATTCTTCCTTGCCCGCCTCACCCGCCTGCGCGGTGTCATCGGAAGGATGGACCTGCACCGACAGCTTCTCGGAGGTGAAGAGGTACTTCACCAGCACCTGCGGCACTTCGGGCGGGGGTTCGAACCAGATCTCGCCGATCCGCTCACCCGCAGGCGCCACGAACGGCGGAGGCAGGACGTCGCGGCCCCAGACCTTGTCAACCATGCGCGTGGGAAGCTGGCGGGCGATCACTGGTTCACGGCCCCGGGCAGCTTACCGACCGCCTGCGCGCCGTCCCGCGTCGTGACCAGCACCTCGCCGCCGGAGACGATGATGCAGACATCCGTGAGACCCACCGCCGAAATGCGCGGGCCATCGCTCATGGCAAACACCCCGCTGCATTGGGCGAGGTCGGCGCTGCCGCGCACCACATTGCCCGCCGCGTCCGCCTCTCCCGCGAGTGCTTCGCCCAGCGCGGCCCAGTTGCCGATATCCGACCAGCCCATGCTGGCAGGCACCATCGCCGCGCGGGCGGTGTTTTCCATGACGGCGTAGTCGATCGAATCCCCGTCAATTGCGGCAAAAGGTTCAGCCGCCGGGTGGAAACGCGCGCCGTCTTCGGTGCCGCCCGCTACGGCTTCGCGCACAAGCCGCGCCATCTCCGGGCGGTGGGCGGCGAGTTCGGCCAGCAGGTGCCCGGCGCGGAACGCGAAGATGCCGCCGTTCCAGCTATAGTCCCCGCTGGCGAGATAGGCCTCAGCCCGCGCCAGATCGGGCTTCTCGACGAATTCGCGGATCACAAAGCCGCCCGCCAAGGGCTCTCCGCGCCGCAGATAGCCATAGCCCGTCTCGGGCCGATCCGCCGCGATGCCGAAACTGACGAGGTAGTCTTCGCGTGCCAATGCCGCTGCGGCCAGCGCGGCGGCACGGAAAGCGGTGCTGTCTGCGATATGGTGATCGCTCGGGCAGACCAGCATCACGGCATCTTCGGGCAACAGCGCGGCTGCAAGCGCGATGGCAGGGGCAGTGTTCTTGGCCGCCGGCTCGATCACCAGCCGCGCGCCCGGCGTATTGCCCAGCTGCGCGAGAATGAGATCGGCATGGGCCGCGCCTGCCACCACCATCGGGGCTGCAAAGCGATCATCGCCTGCCACACGGTGCACGGCCTGTTCGAACAGCGTCTCATCACTCACCAGCGGCAAGAACGGCTTGGGGCAAGCCTTGCGACTGACCGGCCATAGCCGCGTGCCGCTGCCGCCGCACAAGATCACAGGATGAATCGCAGTCACTCGAATACCCCTCGTTTGGGCAAGGCTATAACAACTCGTTGTTCAGAAACGAGTCTGATCTGCATATTATTCCGCCACTTGTCCGATTAGAACCACTGCTGGCGCCAATAGAAGGGCGCGGCGACCGGGTTGCCGCTGGCATCGGTCGCCGGACGGAAACCGAGCCGCGCTTCGACCAGCTGGCAGGTGATGCGGTCCGCCTCGGCATCGGGGCTAGGGCGATAGACCGAACATCCGCGCGCGCGCCCATCCGTGCCGACGGTCACACGGACAATCACCTGCGTACCGCGCCGCGCCGCACGGCCACCGGGCGGCACCGGATAATCGCGCGCATTATCAATGCTGCCGCTGATGTGGACGGGCTTCGAGACTGCGACCCCGCCGCGCCCGCTGCCGCTATTGCCGCTGCCCGTGCCGGTTCCGCTACCGGCGGCGCCCGTCCCGTCGCCCGCTGCCGCGGCGCCGGATTGACTTGCCGTCCCGGTCGATGCGGCGCGGGGCAGCGGCCTGTCCTGCTTGACAGGGACGCGCGGCGGCGGACTGGTCACCGGCTGTGCGACCGCGTCACGCCCCGGATCGCCTTGCGCGCCCTCATCCGGTTCGGACTGATTGTCCGGCGGCGGCGCGTCGGGCGGCGCGGTGACGGTGACTGTGAAGGTCGACAACACCTCACGCTCAACCGAGGCGGTGAAATCAGGGGCCAGCGCGCGGGCCAGGCCATAGAGCGCCGCCAGATGCAGCAGCACAATCCCGGCAATCAGCGGCCAGCTCAGCCGCCGCGGACGGGTCTGGAAGGTGCGGTTGTCGGGCATGGGCTGTGGCCTGTCCTCGCGTTCGGTCCATTCCGGATGCGGTTGTCCCCCGCAAGCCGCAGGACCGGACTATAGCAGACTGTCAGCAATAGGCGATGGAGGCGCTCCAGCGGTTGCTGGGCGGCACAAGTGAGCGGGAGCGCGCGAACTATCGCCGCTTTGCCGATCATGCCGCTTATCCGCCGGGTGTGCTCCCACGCAAAAGGGCGGCCCGTTGCCGGACCGCCCTTTCGTGTTTCAGCAATCGATCAAGCGATCAGAAGCGGACGCGAACCCCGAAGCGGACGCCCCACAGCGAACCATTGATGTTGGTCGCTTCGTTCGGCGCGCGGAAGCTCGAGTAACGGTACTGTGCGCAAGGCGTGCTTGCGCTCGTCGAAGCCGTGCCTGCCGTACCGTTCGGAGTGGCAGCCTGAAGGCAGGACACGTTCACCACCGAAGAGGTGTAGGGGAAGCCCACCTGCTGGATCGTGCCCCAGTCCTTGTCGATCATATTCAGCACGTTTTCGACGTCGGCCAGCAACTCCATCTTCCCACCGAAGGGCAGCGGCACTTCCTGGCGCACCGAAAGATCGAGCTTGTGGACCCAGGGGGTCTTGCCGATGTTCTTCGGAGCAATCTGGCCCTGATATTCGTTCAGTTCCGAATTCTGCACCAGGCTTTGCAGCGCAGCGAAGGTGGCAGCCGAATCATAGCTGACATTCGCGTCGGCGGTGGCACTGCTAACATCCGGCACATAGAGCAGGTTGCGACTGCCCCGACCGGTCACACCGAACACTGCCGAACGACCATTGGTCGGATCGTTGAAGGTGTAGCTGTAACGCTGGCCCGAACGCAGGTTGTAGAACAGTTCGACGCGGGTGTTGTTGTCCCCGAACAGTTCGGCATCATAGCCCGCAACGAGGCGGAACTGGTGATCGCGCTGGTAATTCGAAATACCCTGCGCGGCGAAGTTCGGATCGTCCCCCACAGCCGTGTTGGTGTAGTTCGAGAACGCCACCGACGACGTGCCGGGGTTCTGATCGGTCACATCCTGATAGGTGTACGAGCCGTTCAGGAAGAAGCCCGCATCCCAACGCTTGTTGAAGCGTGCGACCAGGTTCCAGTTCTCGCCAAAGCCGGTGTTGCCCAGCAGAACATCAGTGTTGGTGCCGGTGAAGCCCGGCAGGATCTGATACCGCGGGCGGCCATCGGGTGTATCAGTGCCGCTGTCGACCGAACGCAGGTCAGTCCATTCAAGAGCATCATTGACCTGCGAATAGATCACGTCAGCCCCGAAGTTCCAGCCATCGCCAAGCGGGCCGAGGTCGGCTTCGTAATCGACCGAGCCCGAGAAACGCCACTGCGAAGGTACCTTGAAGTTCGGATCCAGCGCGTTGGTCGGCGAGGCTGCCGTGCCCTGATTGCGAACTGCATCGAGCAGTGCCTGCGGCACGCCGGTGCCCCCCGTGACATTGTTCAGGGTCGCTGCACCAATAATGTTCTGCTGGGCCGCCGACAGGCCAGACAGACCCGAGACGGTGTAGGTATCGGCAGCGCCGCCAACGCCTGGCACGCGGCGCACTTGGACGCGACCAAGCGTCGGCCCGGGGTTAGAGAAGCTGTTCGAGATCCACACGTTCGGGCTGCCGCCACCAAACAGGCCAGCAGAACCGCGCACCTGAAGGCGATCGGTCGGCTGCCAGTTCAAGCCGAAGCGCGGCTGGAACAGGTCACGACCATTGAGCGTCGAGATGTTGGTGAAACCGAACCGGCCAAGGAAATCGGCGTTGTTGAAGGGACGATCAGGCGTATCGAACAAGTCGTAACGCATACCGGCAACAACCGTCAGTGTATCGGTTACGTCGATCGTGTCCATGATGCCAAAGGTCCAGCTGTTGTTCTGGAAATCGGCGGTCACAGTGTCGATTCCGCCGAGCAGCGGCACGGCAATATCGACTTCGTTGGCGCGGCGGGCTTGCAGATCGGCGACGCTGTCAAACAGCCACGCGCCCGAAACACGCTGGGCGAACAGGTTGCGGACATCCTGCGTGCGGCGCTCTGCGATCAGCTTCACGCTGTGGTTGTTGAGCTTCAGGGTTGCCTGGAACTCGACCGCCAGCGACTGGGTGTCGAGTTCGTTAGCCTGACGGCTGATATCCGGGCCGAACTGAAGCTGCTGCTGACCGTCCGAACATTCGCGCGGCGCCGAACCATCGGCCGGTGCGAGCGGGTTGGTGGGGTCAAGGCAGACGAGGAACTGGCCAAAATCGCGGTTGCCACCAACCGGCACCTGCAGACGCACGTAATCAGCATAGGACACGCGCAGCTGGGTCGAGAAGCTGTCCGACCACTGGTTGTTCGACTGGACGATGCCGAAGTGGTTGACCGCACCCTGCGTATAGTTGTTCGACAGCAGGCTGAAGGTCGGATTGTCAGCGTTGATCGCGCCCACACCGGTCTGGCCGGCCAGCAGGCTGCTTTCGTTCCAGATATAAGTCGCGGTGAGGCGGTGACCGTCGGCAATGTTCCAGTCGAGCTTGGTGACCAGCTTGTCGTCTTTTTCGACGATGCTGTTCGCCACACCCAGCGTGTCGAAATTGTAGGTGTCCTGCGCAATGCCGCCGATCAGATCGATATCGGCATCGGTGATCCCCAGCTGCGACGGATCAACGTCGGCCGGGACCGTGTCACGGGTGCGCTCATAGGTGACGGCGAAGAATAGCTTGTCCTTGATGATCGGGCCGGTGATTTGCGCGGTGTAGACTTTCGAATCAAACGCGCCGGTGCGGGTCAGGTTGTCTGCACGGGTGCCGCGCAGATTGTCATCCTGATAGTAGAAGCCACCCAGGAAGCCGAAGCGGTTGCCACCCGACTTGAGCTGGGTGTTGATCGCACCGCCCTGGAAGAAGCCTTGCTGGATATCAACCGGCGCAACTTCGACCGAGAATTCGCCAATCGCATCGAGCGGCACGGGGCCACGCGACGACACGAGGCCGCCCGATTCCAGACCGAAGGGGTCGCCAAAGGCCACACCATCGACGGTGAAGCGGTTGAAGCGGTTGTTCTGCCCGGCGATCGTGATCGCACCGTTGTTGGTGGCATCAAGCGTCACCAGCGGATCGCGTGCGGCCAGGTTACGAATGTCGCGGTTGATGTTGGACACGCCAGCGATGTCGCGCGCGGTCAGCACGGTGGCAGCGCCGGTGCCCAGCGAGATCGACGAACGGGTGCGTGCGCCGGTGACCACGATGGTCTGGCCCACTTCGGCCAGAGCAACACTGATACGCTGGGCCTGACCGGCATTGAGGAAACCGATTTCCTGCGAAGCGGTTTCGAAACCGTCAGCGGTCACTTCGACGGTGACCGGGCCGCCAAGGCGCAGACCGGCAGCGTTGAAGCCGCCCGCAGCATCGGTGGTCTGGGTTGACTTGGTGCCCGAGGGAACGTGGGTGACGACCACGGTGGCGCCGACAATCGGGTTGCCGTTCTGGTCAACAACATCGCCGCGAACGGACGAGGTGGTTTCCTGTGCAAACGCCGGAGTGGCGATGGTGGTGGTCGCAGCAAGGCTGACGATGCTCGCCGCAAGGAGATACTTAAGCTTCATGGGTAAAAGCCCCTGTTAACGGTGGAGATGAAGAGGTGATCGAAACGTGATGCGACCTGCCCTAGGCCTGAACGCTTGCGGCAAAGCGACTGTTCTGTGACAGTTTGATGAAACGCCTCACCCCGGCGCGGCGATTCCATAAGGCGAGTCGCGCCGAACGCCAGAAAAGTGTAGGTTTAGCGCGAGTTCCACACCCAGGTGTTGCATCGCAGCAACGCCCGCAGGGAATTTATTGAGGCCAATCAATGGGACGAAAAATCGCCCCCTAAGCCACGATCAGGCGAGGTTGATCTCGCGCAGGCGCTGCATGAGGTAATCATGCGCCGTAATCGGCTCCGGCGGGGGATTCGCGGCATTGATAGCGACGCATTCCGGCAGCGGTTCGATCAGGAAATCGGGCCGGAAATGGAGGAAGAACGGCATCGAATACCGCGCCCGCCGCGAAGCCTCCCCACGGGGATTGACCACCCGGTGCGTGGTCGAGCGCAGCTTGCCGTTGGTCTGGCGCTGCAACATGTCGCCGATATTGATCACCAGCGCGCCTTCAGCCGCCGGAATCGGCAGCCATTCGCCCGACTTTGTCAGCAACTCCAGTCCCGCTTCCTCGGCACCGAGCAGCAAGGTGATGGTGTTGATATCCTCATGCCCGGCGGCGCGGATCGCACCGTCTGGCGCGCCTTCAGCCAGTGGCGGGTAATGCAGCAGCCGCATCACAGAATTGCCATCCTCGACGCTCGCCGCAAAGAAATTGCGCGGACGGCCAAGGTGGAGCGCAATCGCTTCCAGCACGCGGCCACCGGCGACTTCGAATGCGGCGAACAGCGCGCTCATGGTCTCGCGGAAGCCTTCGACCTCGGTCGGCCAGACATTGGGGGCCATGAATTCTGCCAGCGGGTGGCCTTCGGGCAGATCGCGCCCGACGTGCCAGAATTCCTTAAGGTCGAACACCTCGGCGTCCTTGGCCTTTTCGGTGCCGAACGGGGTGTAGCCTCGCGCCCCGCCGCCGCCTTCAATCTTGTAAGCGCGCTTGACCGCATCGGGCAGCGCGAAGAACGCCTTCGAGACGGCCTCGGCCTCTGCGATCAGGGTCTGGGGGATGCCGTGATCGCGCACCACGGCAAAACCATATTCGCCAAAGCTGCGCCCCAATTCATCGGCGATGGTTTCGAGCGGCTGGGTCAACGAGACGGAAGCAATATTGATCATGTCCGGCCCCTTACACGCGGGGCACCGCGCCTGCCAAGCCCCTCGCGCAGCGCTCAATAAGGCAGGAACAAGCTCGCCAGCGCCGCGCTCATCAGGTTGGCAAGGCTCCCCGCAGCGAGCGCCCGCAGCCCGAGCCGTGCGATCACCGGGCGTTGGTTGGGGGCCAAGCCGCCCGTCACTGCCATCTGGATCGCGATCGACGAGAAATTGGCAAAACCGCACAGCGCAAAGGTGACGATCGCGCGGCTGCGGTCGGTCAATTCATCTGCGCCCATCTTGCCGAGATCGATGAAGGCGACGAATTCGTTGAGCACGATCTTGGTGCCGAACAACCCGCCCGCGATCTGCGCCTGATCCCAATCGGAAATGCCGATCAAAAACATCACTGGCGCGAAAACATAGCCGAGCAGTTGCTGGAAGCTGATGCCTTGCAGCCAGGTGGCGACCTCGGGGCTGATCGGCGCGCCAATGCCGTTTGCAAGGTTCACGATCCCGCCGCCGATCCCGGCGAGCATCCCGTTGGCGAGCGCCACCAGCGCAACGAACACCATCACCATCGCGCCCACGGCCACAGCCAGCTTCACGCCGGTCTGGGTGCCTTGGGCTGCGGCTTCGATGATATTGGCGGGGCGCTGGCCTTCCTCGAAGGTTTCTGCCGCGCTCACTTCATCCGCCTTGGCGCCGCCTTCGAGGATCGAGGCCGGGCCGACAGCGCTGATGCGGGCCTGCGGGAGTTCGACCTCCTGCCCGTTCTCGTCATACATGACCACGCGGGTCGCCTCGGTCAGCGTGTTGGCCTCGGCAGTGGCCGCCACGCCCGGATCGCGTCCGGTGGCGATGGGGGCATCGTCCGGCATCATGATCTTGGCCATCAAAATCCCGCCCGGCGCCGACATGAACGCCGCCGCCAGCAGGAACGGCACCGCATCCTCGCCGATGAAGCTCGCATAGGCGGCAAGGATCGTCCCTGCCACGCCCGCCATCCCGACGCTCATCAGTGTGAACAGGCCCGACGGCGAAAGCGCCGCCAGATAGGGCCGCACCACCAACGGGCTTTCGGACTGGCCGACGAAGATGTTGGCGGCCGCGCCCAAGGCCTCGACCTTGCTGATGCCGGTTACAAAGCCGATCGCCCCGCCGACCCACCGCACCAACCGCTGCATGATGCCGAGGTGATAGAGGATCGAGACAATCGCGGCGAAGAACACGATCACCGGCAGCGCGGCGATCACGAAGGTGTTGGCGAAGGGGTTGGTCTCCATCGGGCCGAACACCGAGGTGATGCCGATCTTGGAGAAGTCGAGCAGCGCGATTACGCCCTGCGACAGCCCGCCTATCACAGCGACGCCGGTGTCCGTACGCAACACAATCAGCGCGGTAACCGCCTGCAACGCAAAGGCCGAACCGACCACGCGCAGGTTGATCCTGCGCCGCGCCGTCGACAACGCGAGGGCAATCCCAAGAATGGCGAGCACGCCTGCAAGGCTCAGCAGGATGGACGTGATACTCTCGTTCACGGCAGCAAATTGCCCTTCTTCATGTCGGAAGCGTTAGACCCCTGAAGCCCGCAAGAACGCCTCCCTTGCGCGCAACGGCACTCGGCGTGGCAGTTTGCGCGCGGCGTTGCAAGCGGGGAAGCGCTGGAGGCTGAGGCTAACCGGTCGCAAAGCACCGGTGACAGGCCGGTTCGCGCCGCTTTTCTTTTGGCGCGGTGCTGGCTAGCACTTGGGCGATGGACCAAACCAATCCCGCACCCGCCGCTGCGACCTCGCCCATTGTCAATATGCCGCTGGGGTTGTTCGTCTTCACGCTGCTGTATGGCGGGATGACGGTGCTGGCCGGCGTGCTGGCGTTCAAGCAGGTGCAGCTGTGGCCGACGAGCCTGGCGGTGGAGAGCGGGATCTTCCCGTTCCTGCTGCTGGTGGTGATCTCGAGCACCCTGTCGCAGCTATACGGCCGCGCGATGGCGCAGCGGATCGTGTGGTGGGGGTTCTTCCCACTCGGCCTGTCGGCGCTGCTGATGTGGCTCGTGCTGTCCTTGCCCGCCTCGTCCGAAATGATCGCATTCCGCCCCGATGATCTCGCCGCGTTCGAACGGGTGCACCGCTCGACCTGGCGGGTGTGGATGGCGGGTCCTGCGTCTTACATCACTTCGCTGTTGCTCAACATCTGGATCTTTGACCGACTGCGCGGAAGCGGGGCCGAGACAACGCTGGGCCTGATGGTGCGCGGTGCAATCGCCTCGGCGCTTTCGCAAGCGGTCGATTCGGTGATCTTCATCACGCTGGCGTTCTACGGCGAGTTCGACATCACCGACCTGATGATCGGCCAAGTGCTGGCGAAAGTTGTGCTTTCGCTGGTGCTGGTGCCGTTCCTGATCACCGGCGGCGTTCAGGCCGCACGCTGGCTGGATGCGCGGCCAGCCAAGCCAGCGCTTTGAGACTCGCGCCAATCGGTGTAGTTTCCTCCCGATAGAAGGGGGAGAAACAGCATGAAAATCGCATTGATGGCAGCCGTGACCGGAGCGGCCCTTTTGGCAGCCTGCACGCCGGTTGGCGGGCCGGGAGTGAGCGCCTATTACGATTGTGGCGGCGGCACGCGGCTCAAGGTCGATAACCTGTCGGGCGACCGGATCATGGTGCAAATGAACGACAACGCCCCCGTCACAATCCCCGCCGACAAATCCGCCTCGGGCGCGAAATATATGAGCGCGACTCACCAGTTCTGGGACAAGGGCGGCGAGGCGATGTGGACTGTGGGCCGCATGGCTCCGATGACCTGCCAGAAGGTCGCAGTGCCGCGGGGTATGTGAAGCACGACAACCGTCCGCCTCAGTTGAAGGATGCTGATCGGTCGCGCAGCGACTGCAAGCCCGACCGGGCGCCCGCAGCGACGCGAGCTTCAGCTCGTGCGAGCGAGGATTTCGCAGCCCGGAGGGGCTGCGCAAACAAAAATGGTGGACCCGTCGGGGCTCGAACCCGAGACCTACAGATTAAAAGTCCGTTGCTCTACCAACTGAGCTACGGGTCCACGCTAACGGCTTCGCCGCGTCGCCATCGGCGACAAGGGCGCTCACCTAGGCAGGGGGCGCGGGCGGGTCAAGCGGGCTTGGGCTTGGGCGAGGGTTAAACCGCTCACCGGATCGCGCCAATCGGGGGCGATGGCGCACGCCGGGTCCAGCACGAAGCGCCGCTGCGCGAAGGCCGGGTGGGGGATTTTCAGGTCCGCAGAGCGCCACACCCCGCCGCTCCACAGAATGATGTCGAGGTCCAGCACCCGGTCGCCCCAGCGCTGGCCGGGTCGCCGTCCGAAAGCGCGCTCGGTGTGCTTCAACGCCGCGAGCAGCGCCGTGGGGGTAAGCTCGCTCGAAAGCATCAGCGCCGCATTGGCAAAGCGCCGCTGCGCCGCGCCCATCGGGGCGGTCGCGATCACGGGCGCGCGGGCGTTGACGGTGCCGAAAGCGGCGCATTCTTCCATCGCAGCCAGCACCACGTCCTGCGGGCGGCCATAGAGATGGTGCCGCCGGTTGCTCCCCAGCGCGATCAAATAGGTGCTGCTCAAGGTTGTCAGATGTGCGCCTTTAGATATCTTGGGCGATCCGGCCGTAAAGTTGCGGGCGGCGGTCACGGAAGAAGCCCATGCCAGCGCGATGCTTGGCCGCACGGGCGAGATCGAGCCGCGCGATCAGCACGCCGGTTTCGCCAGCGCCATATTCGGCAAGGAAATCGCCCCATTCATCGGTGATGAAGGAATGGCCGTAGAAGTTCTGAGCCCCTGCATCCGGCCCTTCCGACCCGATGCGGTTGGCTGCGACCACCGGCATGCAGTTCGAGACCGCGTGGCCCAGCATCGCGCGCCGCCACATCCGGCTGGTGTCGAGGTCCGCGTCATAAGGCTCGGAGCCGATTGCGGTCGGGTAAAGCAGCAATTCCGCGCCCATCAGCGCCATGACGCGCGCACATTCGGGATACCACTGGTCCCAGCAGATGCCGACGCCGACGCGGGCGATGGCACCATCCTCGCCCGGCACATCCCATACCTTGAAGCCATCATTACCGGGGCGGAAATAGTACTTTTCCTCATAGCCCGGGCCATCGGGGATGTGGCTCTTGCGATAGGTGCCTTGCACCGCGCCATCGGGGCCGATCATTGCGAGGGTGTTGTAGTAGTGGTGCCCATCCCGCTCAAAGAAGCTGGTTGGGATCGTCACCTTGAGCTTGGCTGCGAGCGCCTGCATCGCGATCACGCTGGGATGCTGGAGCGTCGGGCGAGCGAGAGCAAACAGCGCCTCGTCTTCTTCGCGGCAGAAATAGGGGCCGGAGAACAATTCAGGCGGCAGGATCAGGTGCGCGCCTTTGCTCGCAGCCTCCTCGACCAACTCGGAGACGGCGGCAATATTGCTGGCTTCGTCCTCGGAGCTCAAGGACAGCTGAAGGGCGGCGACAGTGATAGCGGTCATGCCGCCGCCCCTACCGCATTACTTGGACTTCTTGAAGAGCAGCGTCATCCGGTCGCTTTCGCCCTTGTCCTTCAGGTCTTCGCGCTTGGTCGCGAGCGTCGGGGGCATTTCCCACACGCCTTCGGGGTGATCGGCAGTGTCCTTGGGATTGGCGTTGACCTCACTCGATGCGAGCAGTTCAAAGCCTTGGAGACGCATGAAGTCGATCACGTCCTGCTGCTTCATGTAGCCCTTCGTGCCATTGGCATAGGACCACGGCGCATCCGCCTTGGCGCGGTGCTGGACAATGCCGAGCAGCCCGTCATCCTTCAACAGTGCGCGCATCGCGCGGATTTCGGTGTCAGCGATGCCGCCATTGGTGATGCCGTGCATCGCGCGGATCACCAAAATGCGGTCAAAGGTGCCCTTCTGCTCGGCGGCTTTGTCCATCGTCAGGCCGCTGAACTTGTCCGCCGGAAGTCCGGTATAGCCCGCCACTTCCGCGCCGAAGCCTGCCGCCTGATCACGGATGCGCTGCTGGCGGGCGGGATCGGCGGTGGCGGTCAGCGGATTGGTGTAGAGGCCGACCAACTGCCCCTCACCGCCCAGATAATGGCCGAGCAGGCGCGAATACCAGCCGCCGCCGGGCGAATATTCACCCACCTTCATGTGCGGGCCGACATGGAAGAAGGCTAGCACTTCGGCGGGGTGGCGGTGAACGTCACGCACTTTGTCTTCAGCGCGCGAGGGGTGGTTGATCGCGCCTGACACGGCCTCGCCATGCATTTTATTGAAGTTGGCGGTGTCGAGGACGTGGGCATCGCCATGCTCGCCGTGCCCAGCGTGGTTCATATGCTGGTGGGCCAGCAGCGGGGCAGCCACAGCAATCGCGCTCGCAGCGGCGACAAGGATCAGTTTCTTCATGGGGTCTCTCTCCGGAGGTGGAAATTTCGCTCGCCAACGCATGGCAATTGCCACGTGCTAGCCTATTTGTGGCCAATACCAATGGAGATTTCGATGAGCAACTTGGACACGGCGATCATTGCAGGCGGCTGCTTCTGGTGCACCGAGGCGGTGTTCCGCGATGTGGTGGGCGTCACGATGGTCGAAAGCGGCTATATCGGCGGCACCAAAGCGAACCCGACTTACAAGGAAGTCTGCACCGGCACGACCGGCCATGCCGAGGGGATTCGCGTCACCTTCGATACGGATGTGATTGGCCTGCCGCAGATTTACGACGTGTTCCTCGGCACGCATGATCCGACGCAGCTGAACCGGCAGGGCGGCGATATCGGGACCCAGTATCGCAGCGCGATCTTCCCGCTGTCGGACGAGCAAGGCGCCGAGGCAGAAGCGGCGATTGCGCGCTGGAACGCCGACAATGGCAAACTGGCCGTCACCACCATCGAGGGCCTGTCGGGCGGCGCGCAGACCGCAGAATGGTATCCGGCTGAGGATTACCATCAGGAATATTGGGACGGCGAAGGCCAGCGGAACCCCTATTGTCTCGCGGTGATCCCACCCAAATTGATGAAGCTGCGCAAGTCGTTTCAGAAGTATGTGAAGGACTAAAGAAGAGCCAACATCGCCTCCCCGGCCTCCGAGCCGGGGCCCCGCTTCTTTCTGCTGCGTGGCAAGAAAAGCGGGGTCCCGGGTCAAGCCCGGGAAGGCGTAATCTTAATCTTTAACCCACCGAGCGACGAAGAACCCATCCAGCCCACCCTCGTCCGGCAGCATTCCCGGATGGGTGCGCAGCCAGCCCTCCCCAGTGGGAGTGAGGCCAGCCGGGAGTTCCCCGAGCGTAATCGGCATCGGCGTAAGGCCCAGCTCGGCGTCAATCCACGCCGCCTGCTGCTCGCCTTCCTCGGCCTCCAGCGAGCACACCGCATAGACCAGCGTGCCGCCGGGGTTCAGCCACTCGGCAGCCTTTGCTGCCAGCGCGCGTTGCAGTTCCACCATCTCGGGAATCTGCCGCGCGCCGATGCGGTGGAGCACGTCGGGGTGGCGGCGGCAGGTGCCGGTGGCGGTGCAGGGCGCGTCGATCAGAATTGCGTCGAAACGGTGCTTCGGCTCCCACGTCAGCGCATCGGCCCGCACGGGCGAGGCTTTCAGCCCGGTGCGCTTGAGGTTATCCTTGAGCAGTTCGAGCCGCCGCTTGGAGCTGTCGAGCGCGGTGACGTTCCAACCAGCCGCTGCCAGTTGCATCGTCTTGCCGCCGGGCGCGGCGCACAGGTCCAGCGCGTGACCGCCTGTGCCCGCTCCCAGCAATCGCGCCGGGATCGAGGCGGCGAGATCCTGCACCCACCAGTCGCCCGCCTTGTAATGGGCAAGGCTTTCCACCGCCGCACCGCGCGGCAGGCGGACATGGCCGGGTGCGAGCGTCACGCCGCCCATGGCGACGGCGCGGGTCTCGGTCTCGGCAGCGTCCTTGAGCGCGAGGTCGAGTTCGGGCGGGAAGGCGAGGCCGGGGGCAATCGCGGCGACTTTCTCGGCGCCCCAACGTTCGGTCACGCGCTCGGGCAGGGTCGGCGCTTCGGGCAAGGTGCTGCGGCCCGGCTTTACCAGCGCCGAGAACACGCCATGCGCCAGCCTGCGCGGCCCTCCCGCCAGCAAGGGCAGTCCGGTCGCAATCACCGCGTGGGCCGGCGTGTCGAGCCGCAGCGCCTGCGCCAGCATGATCCGCAGCACCATCCGTGCCTTGGCATCATCGGGCAGGTTCTGTTTGGTGGCGCTGTCGATCAGAGCGTCAAGATCGGTCAGCCAGCGCAGAGTCTCGCCCGCAATCGCTTTCGCCAGAGCACGATCAGGCGCCTTGCGGATATCGCCGAGCGCGCCGCCTTCGGCCTGTTCGAGCGTCTCGCCCCGCCGGAACACGGCATCAAGCAGGCGAAGCGCGGCGCGGCGCACGGGAAGTCCGGGGGTGGCTGACATTTCCCGCCCCTAACCTTCCTTGAAACAAAGTGCCAGCATGGGCATTTGCTTCACATGACCAAACAGAAGTCCGAAGCCGCCAAGGCCTTCAAGAAGCCCGCCCACTGGACCAACGACCCGGTGCCTGCGCCGAAGGTGACCGATCCGCTCAAGGACGAACCGCGCGATCTTTCCCCCACCCGCTATGGCGATTGGGAGAAGGACGGGATCGCCTGGGATTTCTGAAACGAAGTTGACAAAGTTGACAGGGCGTCAAGCGGCAATTCGACGAATTTATGATTTGAATTCAGAAGGCTATGCCGAAAAATCGAAGTTGACACTTTGCCCGCGGCGGGGGGCACCCCCAAGGCGATGAGAGAGCTGACGATGGGAAAGAACGCCTCTCGCTATCGCATCTGCACCGCGTAGGAAATCCCGCTAGAGCGGCGTGAAGGTCACCTTCAGCCCGTCCTTGGGTTGCGGGATCGGCCAATCCTGCCATTCGGGATTGTAACCCGCCGCTGCCTCAATCCGGTAGCGCTGGAGCAGTTGGGCGAGCAGGATCTTCACCTGCATATAGGCAAAGTGCAGCCCGAGGCACATATGCGCGCCCCCGCCGAAGGGCACCCAGGCATATTTGTGCCGCGCCTTCACCTTGTCGGGCGTGAAGCGCATCGGATCGAAGGTGAAGGGGTTGTCCCAATATTCCTCGGAATGGTGGGTCCAGTAGATGTTGATCCCCACGGTCGTGCCCGCCGGAATGCGGTAGCCGCCATACTCGAATTCGCGCAGAGCGCGGCGCGGCATCGAGGGCACCGGCGGGATCATCCGCAGCGATTCCTTGAAGGCCATCTCGGTCAGGTCGAGCTTGGCCAGATCGTCGTAATCGAGCGGGCGGGGGGTGCCGTCGCCATCAGGACCGCCGGTGACGGCAAAGATTTCCTCGCGCAGTTTCTCCTGCCACGCCGGGTTGGTGGCGAGGTGATAGATCAGCGAGGTCGCTGAGGAGGTGATGGTGTCATGCGCGGCCATCATCAGGAAGTTCATGTGATCGACCACCTCGTCTACCGGCAGCAGCGAGCCATCTTCGCGCGTGGCGGTGGCGAACTGGCTGAACATATCCTGCCCGCCGCCTTCGGCACGGCGCCGCAGGGTTTCCTTGGTGAAATAGTCGACGAGGAACGCGCGGCCATCCACGCCCTTCTTCATCTTGGTGAAGGGCAGCGGCTTGCGCACCGGCGCGACCGAGGCCTGCACCATATCGACGAAGGCTTCGTTGATCTTGTCGGCTTCCGGCCCCCACGGCAGACCGATGAAGCTGTCCGCCGCCAGATCGAGGGTGAGCTTCTTGATCGCCGGATAGAACTCCTTCGGCCCGGCCCAGCTGGCGACTTCGCGCGCAATCCCGCGGTTCAGCGCGCCCGAATAATGCCGCATCGGTTCCGGCTTGAACGCGATCGACAGCGCGCGGCGGTCGATCCGGTGATGGTCAAAATCCATCAACATCAGCCCGCGCGGGAACAGCTGGTCAAGCACTGGGCCCCAGCCCTGTTCGCTGGAGAAAATCTTGTCCTTGTTGAACAACAGCAGCTCGTTCGCCTCGGCCCCGATCAGCGCGATCTGCCAGCCGCCGAACGCGCGGTTGCGATAGACCTTGCCGTGGGTCTTGATCATCCGCTCGGCAAAGGCGTGCGGGTTGGCGAGCATGGTGAAGGTGTTGCCGACCACCGGCCAGCCCGCCTCACCGGGGATATGCGCGAGGTCAGCCTCGGTCAGGCGCAGCTCGCTCCAGTGGCGTGGCGCATTGGCGGGCGCGGTGTCAGGGGACTGCGGGGCTTCGGCAAGGGTAGCCATGAGGGTCTTGATGCTCCGGTGAAGGTTCGGATTCGCAACTGACTCTGATGTAAATACTCCGCGCGGTCAAATCCAGCCGGAAAGCTCGCGGTTCAGCATGGCCTCGATCATCTTCAACCCATCATCCGAGGTGTTGAGGCAATCGAGCACGGCATAGTCCTCGCCGCCATGCTCGATGAATTCATCGCGCCCTTCCAGCGCGAGTTCCTCCAGCGTCTCGACACAATCCGCCGCAAAGCCGGGAGCCGCAACCACCAGCCGCTTGGTGCCCTTGTCGCCTTCGGCCATCAGCGTCGCATCGGTGGACGGCTCAAGCCACGCCGCCGGGCCGAAGCGCGACTGGAAGGTGGTTTCAAACCGGACCCCTTCGAATTCGGGCCGCGTCGCAAGCTCCTCGCGCAGCAAGCGCGCGGTCTTGGAGCAGTGGCAATAATAGGGATCGCCCTTTTCCAGCGTCTGTTGCGGCATCCCGTGGAAACTGAGCAGCATCACCTCAGGCTTGAAGGTCAGGGCGCGCACCTGCCGCGTCAGGTCATCGGCCAGCGCAGCGAGGAACGTCGGCTCGTCATGATAGGGCGGCACGAAGCGCAGTGCGGGCTGCCAGCGCATTTTCTTGAGCACGCGGGCAACTTCGTCGAACACGGTCGCAGTCGTCGCAGCGCAATATTGCGGATACATCGGCGCGATCAGGATGCGGTCGCAGCCTTCAGCCATCAGGGCGGTCATGCGGCTCTCGATCGAGGGATTGCCGTAGCGCATCGCCCAGTCGACCACGACCTTGTCACCAAACCGCCCGACCATCGCTTCGGCCTGCCGCGAGGTGATGTCGGCCAGCGGCGATCCGCGATCCGTCCATATCTTGGCATAGGCCTTCGCGCTTTTCTGGGGCCGGGTGTTCAGGATGATCCCGCGCAGGATCAGCTGCCAGGCGATCGGCGGAATCTCCACCACCCGCGTATCAGACAGGAACTGCTTGAGGTACTTCTTCACCGATTCCGGATCAGGCCCGTCAGGCGTGCCAAGGTTGATCAGCAGCACGCCGATCTGGCCGCTCTTGGCGGGAGGATGGTCGCCCGGAAGGCGCTGGGTCTGCCAGGTCATAGCCCGCCTAACGGTCGGCAGGCGTTTCGTTTCCGAGCAAAGTCCATCGCCCGGACGCGGTGAGGCAAAAATGTGCGGGTCATATGCCGTCCGAAAGTAGGGGCAGGCGTCTCAGGCGCAACCCTGTAGCCGAAAACAGTGCATTGGCAATCGCAGGCGGGGCGACCACCGTGCCCAGCTCTCCGGGATCGGCGGGCGGGGCTTCGCTGGCGATAAATTCGATCCGCATCTCCGGGCAATCGGCGAGCACCGGCAGGCCAAGCGCGGAATCATCGCTCCCTTCGGGCAGGCCGCCGCGCAGCCGCAGCGCATTGCCGAGCGCGATGCCCATGCCAAACACCAACCCGCCTTCGATCTGCTGCTTGGCGATGTCGTGATTGACGATCCGACCAATGTCCGCCGCGACCGAAAGCCGGATCACCCGCACCCCGCCTTCGCCCTGACGCGCGGTGGCAACGCAGGCGATCCGCCCGGCTTCCGGCCCTTCGCCGATCCGGGCGCAGGCGAGGCCTTGCCCGCTCTGGTCCGCGCCGCCATCCCATCCCGCCAGTTGGGCTGCCCGCTGGAGACAGGCTGCCAGCCGCACATCGCTCCCCAGCATCGACATGCGGAACGACAGCGGCTCACGCCCGGACTTGGCGGCGATCTCGTCGATGAAGCTTTCGATGGCGAACACTGTCGGCCCATAGGCATTGCCACGCACCCGGCCGACCGGCAGCCCGATCTCGGCCGGGACATGCTCCACCAGCAACGCCGGGAGCTGATAGGGGGGCACCGCGCCTTCGCAGGCGAGCGGATCGGGCTCCCCACTGGTTTCCCGAATCGCGGCCATGCTGGTGAGATTACCGAACAGGCGCTTGCCGAATTCGAGCGCAGCGGGCGGCGTGGCGATACGGATGCGCATCGCGTCAATCGCGCCGCCTTCCCCGCTGGCCCCGCCCTTGGCCAGCTGCGCGCCGAGCAGCAGCCAGGCAGGCGCACGCGGACGAGCCCTGATCAGCTCGTCACGACGCGGCCAGGTCAGCTGCACAGGGCGGCCCAGCTCCTTGGCAATCAGCGCGATTTCAATGGCGTGGTCATGTTCCAGCCGCGCATCGAAGCTGCCGCCAGCGGGCATGGGGTAGAGCGCCACATCCTCGGTCGAAATGCCGATCGCCCGGGCGGCGGCCATACGCGCCTGTTCGGGCGCCTGACTCGCAATCCACAGATCGAGCCGCCCATCGGCATAGCGCGCCGCAGCCGTCGAACTTTCGACCGGCGCGGCATAGGCGGGCTCGACCTCATAACGGCGCCCAATGTCGACCCGCTGGAGCGCCTCGCCGCCATAGCCGGTCTCGGCAATGGTGTGGGCCTCACCGCCGGTCAGCGCCTCATCGAGCTTCGTGGCGATCTCGGTGCTGTTGACCGGGGTTGGGTTAGCGAATTTGGGCTTCATTGCGGCGAGAGCCTGATCGGCGCTCCACCACGTGTCGGCCGCGACCGCGAGCCAGCGCTTGCTTTCGACGATCCCGGCCAGCCCTCTGATCCCGGCGGCACCCTTGGGGTTGAACCCGGTCAGCTCCGACCCGTCGACCGGCCCGTGGCGGATCGAGGCGAACACCATCCCCGGCAGGCGCACGTCACCGGCAAAGCGGTAGGAGCCATCAACTTTGGAGGGCAGATCGATTCTCGGGTAGGCCGGTGCGCCGTCGACATCGGCAGGCAGCGGCTTTTCGCGCGGAGGCTCGGGACGCAGCGGCGGGAGATCGGGCGGGGTGTAGTCCGCTGCGGCCTCTGCCAGTTCGCCAAAGCTGGCGCGCTTGTCGGCGTGTGTGACGAAGCCGCCTTCGACCTCGCATTCCTCCCACGCGACGCCCCAGCGCGACGCAGCCTCTTGCGCCAGCATGGCCCGCGCAGAGGCAGCAGCTTCGCGGCAGGGCTGTTCATAGGCGGCCAGCGACGTGCCATCGGCGGTGCCATTGAAGCGCTGCGATCCGGCAAAGCGCGCCGCGATCAGCGCATCGGTGCTGCCCGACAGCCCGGCGCCGAAGGGATCCCACAGCGCCATCCACTTGGTCGCCAGTGGAATATTGGCATAGACGCCCGAAATCGGCGCAGGCTCGACCGCGACCTGCCGCCAGTCCGCCCCAAGTTCATAGGCCACGATCTGTGGCAGCAGCGTAGTGATGCCCTGCCCCATCTCGAGCTGCGGCACGGCGACGGTCACCACGCCGTCGGAAGCGATCTTGAGCCATGCGCCGAACACATGCTCGCCCTTGGCCTCCACCAGTGGGTTCGCGTAGTTGCGCGGCATCAGCCACCAGGCAACAATCAGACCGCCGCCCGCCGCTGCCCCCGCCAGCAAACCGCGCCGCGTCAACCCCATCCCTCAGACCGTCCCGGTATCAAGCCAGCGCGCCAGCTTTTCCGCAATGGCGCGGAACGGCGCGGCGGTCTCGTCATCGCCAGCAGCGGGAGGATTGCCCTGGTCGCCCGCGATCCGCGTCGCGAGCGTCAGCGGCACGCGGCCCAGGAACGGGATTTCGAGTGCGGTGGCGAATTTCTCGACCCCACCCGAACCGAACGGGTCGCTGATATGGCCGCATTCGGGGCAGCAATAGCCTGCCATGTTCTCGACAAGCCCGATGATCGGCACCTCGCCCTGTTCGAACAGCTGGCCCGCGCGCGCTGCGTCGATCAGCGCGAGATCCTGCGGGGTGGACACCAGCACCGCGCCATCCGGCCGGTGGGCCGACAGCATTGAGAGTTGCACGTCGCCGGTGCCGGGCGGCAGGTCGATCAGCAGCAGGTCGGTATCGCCCCAATCGGCATCGACCAACTGGGTAAGCGCCTTGCCGGTCATCGGCCCGCGCCATGCCAGCGCTTTGCCCGGCGCGACGATGTGACCCATCGACAGCACCTTGACGTGATAGGGGCTGTCAATCGCCACCAGTTGCGAACCATCAGGCGTCGCGCCGGGCTTGATGCCTTCGGTCTTTAGCAGCTTGGGTTGGGAGGGACCGTAGATGTCGCCGTCGATCACGCCGACCTTGCGGCCCATCCGGGCGAGCGCGACCGCGAGATTGGTGGTCAACGTCGACTTGCCGACCCCGCCCTTGCCCGATCCCACCGCAATCAGCCGCCGCCGCCGCCGCTCACCGGTCAGCGCGATGCGCACTTCGTCGATTTCCGCGAGCGGAAGGAGCGCGGCGGTGATGGCCGCTTCCAGCTCAGCGCGGGCGGAATCCGACAGGTCACCGGCCTCAGCCACGATCACCGCCCGGCGTGCTACGATCCGGGCGGAGCGCAGCCGATGGTTGATTTCCGGGGTCAAGGCAGCGCGGATCAGCGCCTCTTCGGCAGCGGGCTGGCGGGGTTCTTGGGGTGACTTGTTCATTTCGGCACGCCTCTACCACCAAATTCACGCAGCGAACCCCTGTTTTTCGCCGGAACGCGTGCCTATAAACACCTTATGCAAAGATTAGACGGCTGGAGAGAACGACTTGGCGCTGGCCTAAAAGGCTTCGCCATGGCTGGCAAAAACAATCCCTGGGGCGGCAGCGGAAGCGGCGACGAACCCGGCGGGGATGGGCCTGCGGGCGATGGCGGTGCAGGCGGCGGCGGCGGCCCGCGCAACCCGTGGCTCCCCGGCGGCGGTGAACCCGGCAAGCGGCGTTCGGCCAGCATCGAGGACATCTTCAAGAGCCGCGGCCCCGAAGGCCCGCGCCGCGCAGGCGGCGGCGGTGGCGGCGGTCCGACCTTCCGACTGCCCGAGCGGCCCAATGGCAAGAGCTGGGCGCCTGTCATCATCGGCGGGATTGCGGTGGTTTGGGCCGGGGTGACGAGTTTCCACTTCATTCAGCCCGGCGAACAGGCCGTCGTCACCTGGCTGGGCGGCAAGTATTCCCACACGCTCGAATCCACCGGCTTCACCGCACCCTGGCCGATCCACTTGGTCGAAAAGGAAAACGTGACGCAGGTCCGGCTTGAGGAAGTGCCCGGCACCAAGACCGAAAAGCTGATCCTGACCGGCGACCAGAACCTTGTCGATCTGAGCTATCTCATCCGCTGGAACATCTCCGATCTGGCGCTTTACAAGTATCAGCTCAACGATCCGCGTAACGCCTTGCTGGAAATCGGCGAGGCCGCGATGCGCGCCGCGGTCGCACGGCAAGATCTCGACAGTGTGCTGACTGGCGCCGGCCGCGCCGAAATCGAACAGGACGTGAGCGCCGCCATGCAGGCGCGGCTCGATGCCTATCGCTCCGGGATCAAGGTGCAGGGCATCGAAATCAACAAGGTCGACCCGCCGAGCCGCGTCGAAGAGGCGTTCAAGGACGTCTCGTCCGCGCAGCAGGATGCTGACGCCGCGATCAACCGGTCGCGCGCGGTGGCGCAGCAAACCCTCGCCCGTGCGCAGGGTGATGCCAGCGAATTCAACGACATCTACGAGGAATACAAGCTCGCGCCCGAAGTGACGCGCCGCCGCCTCTATTACGAGACCATGGAGCAGATCCTGTCCAAGACCGACAAGACCATCGTCGAAGGCGGCAATGTGACGCCGTACCTGCCGCTGCCAGAGCTGAAGCGCCGTGCGCAGACGCCTCCGCCGCCGCAGGGGGAGTAAGGACATGACCAACCTGTTTCAGACCTACAAGCCGTTCGTCATTGGCGCGATCGTGGTGTTCGTGGCGCTGCTCTCCAGCCTGGTGATCGTGCCCGAAACCCATCAGGCAGTGGTGATCCGCACCGGCAACCCGGTCCGCGTGATCAACCTGTTCCGGCCCGACGAGCCTTACGGCTCGACGGGGGCGGGACTGGCGCCGCGCATTCCGTTCATCGAAGAAGTCCGGATGATCGACCGCCGGGTACTCGATCTCGACATGGAGCGCACACAAGTGCTCTCCAATGATCAGCAGCGCCTGCAAGTCGATGCCTATGCGCGCTACCGCATCATCGATCCGGTCAGGCTGGTCAAAAGCGCCGGCACAGAAAGCCAGCTCGAATCCCAATTGCTGCCGATCCTCACCTCGGTGCTGCGGCAGGAACTGGGGCGCAGGCCGTTCTCAGCGCTGATCAATGCCGAACGCGGGACAGCGATGACCAACATCACTGCCACGCTCGACAAGCAGGCACGCAATTACGGGGCTCAGGTGCTCGACGTGCGGATCAAGGCGGCTGACCTTCCCGAAGGCCGACCGCTTGATGCCGCCTTCACCCGGATGCAGACCGATCGTGAGGAAGAGGCGACCACCATCCGTGCCGCCGGTCAGCGCGATGCGCAGATCATCCAGGCCGAAGCCTCGGCTGAAGCTGCGCGCATATATGCCGATGCCTATGGAAAAGACCCGAAGTTCTACGACTTCTACCGCGCCATGCAGAGCTACCGCAAAACCTTTCTTCAGGGTGAGGGGCAGAGCACGATGGTGCTGTCGGAGGACAGCGAATACTTCCGCCAGTTCAAGGGTGACCGCTGAGCAATCGACCAAGCGCCAACAAGCGGCGCTGAACGTTGCAGGTGTTCAATCAGCGTTCAGCCCGCAAAGGCGCATTTGGGGCGCGAAGTCGGCCTTCAAGGCCGGCCCCGTGAACGGCTTTGAGGAACGCTGCGGCATCCCCGCGCATTCCTACCAATAATAAGGACCATGAGGACGTGAACAAAGTGCGCTATGTATACGGACTGACGAGCGCGTTGCTGGTGGGCGGCGCTGCCATTTCGCTGATCACCGGCTCGCCATTGGGCGCGCAGGTGGCCCAGAACGATGATGCCGTGATGGACCGCGTCGTACCGGTCGCCGGCGCTCCGGCCAGCTTCGCCGATCTGACGGCGCAGTTGCAGCCCGCCGTGGTTAACATTGCCACCCGCCAGCGGGTCGAAGTCGCCAATAATCCCTTCGCTGGCACGCCCTTTGCCGAACTGTTCAACCGCCGCGGCGGCGGTGAAGGCGGCGGCCAGCCGCAAACCCGCGAGGCGCAGTCGCTGGGTTCGGGCTTCATCATCTCGGCCGATGGCTATGTGGTCACCAACAACCACGTGATCTCGCCGCCCGATACCCGCGCCAAGCTGGAATCGATCACCATCACCCTCCCTGATGGCACCGAATACGAAGCCGACCTGGTCGGCGCGGATGCGGCCTCGGACCTCGCGGTGCTCAAGATCCGCGCCAACCGCACCTTCCCGTTCGTCCGCTTCGGGGATTCGAGCGCGGCGCGCGTGGGTGACTGGGTGGTCGCAATCGGCAATCCCTTCGGCCTCGGCGGTACGGTTACCAGCGGGATCATCTCTGCGGTGTATCGCAACACCGGCCAGGGCGGCCCCTATGACCGCTTCCTCCAGACCGATGCCAGCATCAACCGCGGCAATTCGGGCGGCCCGCTGTTCGACATGCGCGGCAACGTGATCGGCATCAACAACGCGATCTTCTCGCCTTCGGGTGGCAGCGTCGGGATCGGCTTTGCGATCCCTGCCGAAATTGCCGCGCCGATCGTGGAAAAGCTGCGTGATGGCCGCGAGATTGAGCGTGGCTACCTCGGCGTCGGCCTTGCGCCGATTGACGAGGACTTTGCCGCCTCGCTCGGCCTGCCCAAGCGTCGCGGAGAGCTGGTCCAGACCGTCCAGGACGATAGCCCGGCCGCGCGCGCAGGGCTGAAGCCCGGCGATGTCGTGACCAAGGTCAACGGCAAGGATGTGACCGCGGATCAGACCGTGTCCTTCCTCGTCGCCAACCTCCAGCCGGGTGCCAAGGTGCCGGTCGAACTGCTGCGCAGCGGCGACAAGCTCGCTCTCACCGTCACGCTTGGCAAGCGCCCGCCCGAATCAGAGTTGCTGCAACAGGGTCAGACCTTCGATCCCGACGCTGAAGAGCCGATGGCTCCCGGCACCTCGGACAGCACGATCGAGCAGAAGCTCGGTATGCAGGTGACCCCGATGACGGCGGCCATCGCCCGTTCGTTGGGCGTACCCGCCGATACCAAGGGCGTGGTGATCGCTGCAGTCGATCCCAACTCCGATGCGGCGCGCAAGGGTCTGCGGCGCGGGGACATTATCCTGTCGGCCAATTACCAGCCGACTGCCACGGTCGAGGAACTGCTGGCGCAAATCACCGCGGCAACGACTGAAAAGCGTGAGGCCCTCCTGCTGCGCATCCAGCGCCGCGCGCAGCCCCCCGCCTTCGTGGCGGTGCGGATCCGCTGATCGGCATCAACACTGTATAACGCCAAACGAAAAAGGCGCCGGGAGCAGATCCCGGCGCCTTTTTTCATGGGCAGTTCCTTATTCGCCCGGCTTGATCACCGGTTGCGGCGGCGGCCGGCGGGGCTCACGCTGCGGGCGCTGGCTTTGCTGCGGCAAGGCCCCGCCGGTGGCTTCTTCGAGGAAGTCCTGGCTGGCGGCGGGCGGTGCATCCGGCCCGCGCTCATCCTCGGGGCCGAACGGATCGCGGCCCGGCTGGATCATGTTGCCCTGCTCGTCGATGTAGTAATAATCATCGGGCTCACCGAACATCGCTTCGACATCCGGCTCGAGCTGCCATTCCGGCAGTTCCAGCGTGACATCGAATTCCTCGACCGGGCGGCTCTTGACGGCATAGCGCATGTAAGAGGCAAAGGCCTGCGCCGGAGCGCGCCCGCCTTGCAGGCCCGGCACGGCCTTCGCATCATCGCGGCCCATCCACACACCGGTGGTGATGCCGCTGGAAAAGCCGATGAACCAGCCGTCCTTGTTCGAGGACGTGGTACCGGTCTTGCCCGCCACGGGCCGACCGATCTGCGCCGCGCGGCCCGTGCCGGTCTGCACTGCGGCTTGCAGCAAATCGGTGATCCCGGCGACCACGTAATCGGGCACAACCGGCGATCCGGAAGATACTTCGCGGCGATAAAGCACTTCGCCGCTCGCGCCGGTCACCTTGGTGATGCCATAAGGCTCAACCGCGACGCCCTTGGCCGCGATCCCCGCGAAAGCCTGCGTCATCTCGATAACCCGCATCTCCGACGCGCCGAGCACCATTGATGGGTTGGTATCGACCTTCGAATTCACCCCGAACCGCCGCGCCATCGACGCGACCGTCCCGAAGCCGACTTCATTGCCGAGCTGGGCGGCGACCGTGTTGATCGAATAGGCAAAGGCGGTGCGCAGATCGGTTTCTCCGACATTGCGGCCGTTGGAATTGCGCGGGCTCCACCCGTCTATCGTCACCGGGGTGTCGTTGACCTTGTCCTCCGGCTTGTAGCCTGCCTCCAGCGCGGCGAGATAGACAAACAACTTCCACGCCGAGCCAGGTTGGCGCATCGCAGTTGTGGCGCGGTTGAAATTGCTCGCAACGTAATCGGTGCCGCCCACCAGCGCGAGGATCGCGCCGTCGCGGTCAAGGCTGACCAGCGCGCCCTGAGCGCCTTTGGGAGTGTTGGCCTCGATCGAAGCGGTTGCAGCGCGCTGCATCCCGATGTCGAGCGTGGTCCACACCTCAATCGGCTCGTAAGTTTCGGGCAGGATGATATCGAGCTGCGGCAGCACCCAATCGGTGAAATAGCGCACCGAGTTCTGCCCGGCCTGCTCCTTCAGCTGCACCGCGCTGACATCGACCTGGGCCTGATCAGCGGTGATGTAGCCCTGCTCTCGCATCAGTTCGAGCACCACCTGCGCCCGGTCCACTGCGGCCTGGACATCGGCAGTCGGGGAATACTGGCTCGGCGCCTTGACCAGCCCCGCGATGATAGCGGCTTCCTCGACACTGAGTTCATTGGCGGGGTGGCTGAAGAATTTGCGGCTCGCAGAATCGATCCCGTAAGCGCCCCCGCCGAAATAGACCTTGTTGAGGTACAGCTCGAGGATCTCCTCCTTCGAGAACTTCCATTCCAGCGCCATCGCCAGCACCGCTTCGCGCGCCTTGCGGTCAGGGGTGCGGTTGTTGTTAAGGAACAGGTTGCGCGCCAGCTGCTGAGTGATGGTTGAGGTGCCGCCAATCCGCGAACGCGATCCTGTCACCCACTCAACCACCGCGCCGGTCAAACGCACGGGATCGACGCCGAAATGCGAACGGAAGCGCTTATCCTCCACTGCAACCATTGCATTGGCCATGTTTTCGGGGATGTCGTTATACTTGAGCCACTCGCCAAAGCTCGGCCCGATCTCGACCAATTCGCGCCCGTCGCGCGCGCGGATGACGATGGTTTGGCCCGGCTGGGTCGCCTGCAAGGTGCTGTAACTCGGCAGGGATTGCGCGGCAAAGCCGACCGCGAAGGCGAGGAAAATGAGGCCCAGCACCGCCAGCCCGCCGCCCCACAGGAACAGCCGCTTCAGCCACAGCTTCCAGCGCGAGCGCGGCGCGCCGCCGCTGCCATCGGGCGCAGACGATCGTTCCGTCGCTGCCCGGCGCGTCCCGCGTCCGCCCTTGTTTTGCAACCGCTCACCCCGTTTCGACATCGCTTGCGCCTAATCTGATCCCCACCGCTGACGGGTGGGACGCGCGCCCATGCATAGGCAAGTTGTAACCGGGGGTGAACCCGGGTTTACGGCGCTCTCCCCCATCAACGGCGGATTGCCTCAGCCTTCAGCCGGAGTGAAGATCAGCGCGGCCGAATTGATGCAGTAGCGCAAGCCCCCTTGTTCGGGTGGGCCGTCTGGGAACACATGGCCGAGATGCCCGCCGCATGTGCCGCAGCGCACTTCGGTGCGGACCATGCCGTAGCTGACATCGCGGTGCTGCTCGATCACCTCGTCATCGGCGGGCTTGGTGAAGGCCGGCCAGCCGCAGCCGCTGTTGTACTTGGCGGTCGAGTAGAACAGCTGCGTCCCGCAGGCGGCGCAGTGATATTCGCCTTCATCGTAGAACTTGTCGTATTCACCGGTAAAGGCGCGTTCGGTGCCGGCCTCGCGCAGGATGTGAAACTGCATCGGGTTGAGCTTCTCGCGCCATTCGGCGTCGGTCAGGCTGCGGGGATCGTCGGTCATGTTCTCACCTCTCTCGGTGACACTATATCGGTTCATCAAAGATGAACCGCAAGGCCGCCAAGGGGCTTTGGCGCCCGCCCGCAGCGACGCGGCCTTCAGGTCGCGTGAGCGAGGACCCTATGAATCAAGTAAAGCATAGTGCGCAGGCGGCTTGATCGTCTCCATCCGCTCGGTCAGCAATGGACGGAAGCTCGGGCGGCTCTTGAACACGGCGTACCACCCCCGCGATTGTTCGTGCCCCGCCCAGTCGATCCCGCCAAGGTAATCCGCGACCGAAATCTGCGCCGCTGCTGCCAGATCGGCGAGGCTCATGGTCGATCCCGCCACCCACGGGCGGTTGTCGATCAGCCAGTCGAGATAATCGAGATGCCCGTGCGCCATCTTCATCGCATTGCGCAACGCGCCGCTATCGGGCGGCAGGCGCAGGATGCGCTTCTTCATGCGTTCAGACAGCAAGGGGGCGGTGACATCGGCGTAGAAATTCTCGTCGAACAACGCGACCAGCCGCCGGATTTCCGCGCGCTGGGTCGCGGTGCCGTTGATCATCGGATTGCGATCCACCGTCTCCTCGAAATACTCCGCAATCGCGCGGCTATCGGGAATGGTGATGTTCTTTTCCGCGTTGACGATCACCGGCGTGCGCCCGGCCGGGTTCAGGTTGAAGAACATATCCGACGCCGCCCACGGATCCTCGCGCGCCAGATCAAACGGCACGTTCTTTTCGCTCAACAGCAGCCGAATCTTGCGGCTGAAGGGGCACAACGGGAATTGATAGAGGAGCCACATAAGGCGGTTAGCTGTGCCGCATTTTTCAGGGCAAATCCAGCGCACGGCACCACTAACGGGGGAGTACTCAGAGCTGCGCGGCTTCCAGCATCAACAGGCACGACGGCATGACTTTGTGCAGGTCGCCGCTGGCGGTCAGCGCCCGCGCTTCGGCATTGACCAGCGCTGCTATGCCTGCCCGATCGCTTCCCGTTTCGTCCATCAGCTGCGCCATGGACCGAACAAAGAATTCCCGCCCACGTTCGGACAGATCGGGCCACGCCTTGGCCTGTGTATCGCCCGCTATCTGACCTTGCGCCACCAGCGCAAAGGCCGCCGCACAGCGCAACAGCGCGCGGTTTTCCTGCGATAGCGGCGCGGGTTCGGGCGCGACCGGGGCGGGGGCGGATTGCAGCGCCAGTGCTGCCAGCAGCAGGGGGGCAAGAAGCGAGGTGGGCATGGCGCATCCTATGCCCTGCAATATGAACGCGGCGCTACCGAAATCCGCTCCGAAATGCCGATTGCAGGCGCGCGAATTCCGTCCTAATCCGCAACCTGTTCCACGAGAGGAGACGCATTTCCATGTTCAGTCACATTATGGTCGGCACCAATGACTTTGACCGCGCCAAGGCGTTCTACGACGCCGTGCTTGCCACGCTCGGTGCCGGGCCGGGCAACATCAACGAAGCTGCCACCGGCCACAAGCGCGCCTTCTGGTTCCACAATGGCGGAATCTTCGCCATCAGCCAGCCGATCAACAACGAACCCGCCGCTTGCGCCAACGGCGCGACCATCGGCTTTGCCTGTGACAGCCTGGAGCAGGTGCAGGCGTTCCACGATGCGGCGGTGGCTGCGGGTGGCAAGTCGATCGAAGACCCCCCGGGCCCGCGCACCGGCGCAATGGGGACGCTGAACCTCGGCTACGTGCTCGATTTGGACGGCCACAAGCTGTGCATGCTGCACCGCGCTGGATAGAGCGTAGTTTCCACCTTTCCCCGCCTCGGGCTTGACCCGGGAAGGGGGAGGTCAGCGGCTCAATTCAAACACCGCGAATTCGGCGCGCCAGTTAGCTGCTGGCGCGCCGATTTGTTTTTCATTGGCGAAGAACCACGCGCGCTCGATCCGTGCGCCCTTGATCCGCACGAGCTCGCGGAAGTCCTCGACCGTGACGTGGTGGATGTTCTCGGTCTCGTACCAGCTTACCGGAAGCGCGCGCGTGACCGGCATCCGCCCGCCGAACATCAGCGCCGCGCGCGTGCGCCAGTGGGCGAAATTGGGGAACGAGACAAACGCCCGCCGCCCCACCCGCAACAACTCATCGAGGATCAGGTCGGGCCGGGTCGCAGTCTGAAGCGTCTGGCTGAGGATCGCGTAATCGAACGCCTTGTCGGGATAGTTCGCCAGATCGAGGTTGGCGTCACCCTGCACTACGCTGAGGCCGCGCGACACGCAGCGTTCGACCAGCGCGCCATCCAGCTCCATCCCACGCGCATCGCAGCCGCTCGCGCTTTCGAGTTCCGCCATCAGCGCACCATCACCGCAGCCGATATCGAGCACCCGGCTGCCCGGCGCAACATGAGCGGCGATGGCGGCGAGGTCGGGGCGGAGCTGAGAAGTAGGGCGGGTCATTCGACAAACCCCTTCACCACTCGGTCAAGCTGGTCATGTTCCAGCAGGAAGCTGTCGTGTCCGTGCGGTGCGCTGAGTTCCACGAAACTCACCTTCGCCCCTGCCGCATTCAGCGCGTGGACCACGTGGCGGCTTTCGGCGGTGGGGTAGAGCCAGTCGGTATCGAAGCTGACAATGCAGAACCGCGCCTGCGTCCCGGCAAAGGCATTGGCAAGTCTGCCGCCGTGCTCCTCGGCAATGTCAAAGTAGTCCATCGCGCGGGTGATATAGAGGTAGCTGTTGGCATCGAACCGGCGGGTGAAGCCGCTGCCCTGATAGCGCAGGTAGCTTTCGACCTGGAACTCGGCGTCGAAGCCGAAGCCCTTGGCCTCGCGGTCCTGCAACCGGCGGCCGAACTTTTCGGTCAGGCCCGCTTCCGAAAGATAAGTGATATGCGCCGCCATCCGCGCCACGGCGAGACCGTTGTCGGGCTTCGCGTCGCTCGCGTAGTAATTGCCCTCGGCCCACGCCGGATCGGCCATGATCGCCTGACGGCCGACCTCGTGAAAGGCGATATTCTGCGCCGAGTGCCGCGCGGTGGACGCAATCACTAGCACCCGCGCCGCGCGCTCCGGCCAGTTGGCGGCGAGGCTCAGCGCCTGCATCCCGCCCATCGACCCGCCGACCACGGCGTGGAGTTTTGCGATCCCCAGACCATCAAGCAAGGCGACGATCCCGCGCACCATGTCGCGGATCGTGATGACGGGGAAGCGCATCGCATAAGGCTCGCCATCGGGGGCGATACTGGCCGGCCCACTCGATCCCATACAACTGCCGATGACATTGGCGCAGATCACGAAGTGCCGATCCGTGTCGATCGGCTTGCCGGGGCCGACCATCCGTTCCCACCACCCCGGCTTGCCGGTGATCGGGTGCGGGCTGGCGAGATATTGGTCGCCGGTCAGCGCGTGGCACACCAGCACCGCGTTCGAAGCATCGGGCGCGAGCGTGCCATAAGTCTCGTAGGCGATTGCGGCACGCTCCAGCACCTGACCGCTATCGAGCGGCAGGGGTTCGGGGATGGCATAGGTCTGAGATATCGGGGCAGCGTTCATACAGAATTGCTGCGAAAGCGGAAAAACAGCCCTTCGACAAGCGTGAGCCACGCGGTAAGGGGTATTTTTTCCAAAATCCGTTCGTGCTGAGCTTGTCGAAGCACTGCCTTTTCTTCAAGCGGCGCATCACGATGACAATGGCAAGACCCCAACCCAAACCCTGGATCAGCGCAATCCACGCCTATGTGCCGGGCAAGTCGAAGTCGGCGAGCGGGAAGCCGCTCACCAAACTTTCGGCCAACGAGAACCCGCTCGGCTCCAGCCCGGCGGCGCTGGCAGCTTTGGCTGACGGCCATGTGGCGGCCGACTACCCCGATCCCGATGCGCGCGCGCTGCGCGAGAAGATTGCTGAAGTGCACGGCCTCGATCCCGACCGGATCGTGTGCGGCACAGGCTCCGGCGAGCTGCTGCACTGCGCGGTGCAGGCGCTGGCCGGGCCGGGGGATGAGGTGCTCGCCTCGCGCTACTCGTTCTCGCTCTATCCGTTGCTGGCCCAGAAGATCGGAGCGACCCCGGTGTTTGCTGATCCCGAGGGCTACGCCGCGAGCGTCGACAATCTGCTCGCCGCCGTTACGCCCGCCACCAAAGTCGTGCTGCTCGACAACCCGAACAACCCGGTCGGCAGCTTCCTGCTCCCGTCTGAAGTTGCGCGGCTCCACGCGGGCCTGCCGTCCGACGTGCTGCTGATCGTTGACGAGGCTTACGGCGAGTATGTCGATCCGGCCCTGCAACAGGCCGCGTTCGCACTCGCTGCGCGCCACGACAACGTGCTGGTCAGCCGCACCTTCTCCAAGGCCTATGGCTTGGCGTCGGAGCGGGTCGGCTGGGTGACGGGCGCGCCGCATCTGATCGATCTGGTCAACCGGCTACGGGGCGCGTTCAACGTCTCGGTGAGCGGGCAGAAGGCGGCGCTGGCCGCGCTGGGCGATCAGGAGTTCGTCGCCGCGAGCCGCGACCACAACGCAGCGGAGCGGCAACGACTGGCCGACGCCATCGCCATGCTCGGCAACCATGGCCTTTCCGCCTCGCCCAGCGAAGCCAACTTCCTGCTGGTGCATTTTGATGGCGAAGTGAGCGCCGCTGACGCGGTCGAGGCTTTGTCCGAGGCCGGTTACGCTGTGCGTCATCTGCCGGGTCAGGGCCTGCCCAATGCGGTGCGCATCACCATCGGCAAGACCGACGACATGAGCCGCGTTATCGCCACCCTGCGCGCTCTGTGCGGGGAAGCGGCATGACGATCACCCGCGTCGCCATCATCGGCCTTGGCTTGCTGGGCGGCTCGATCGGGCTGGCGGTGAAGGCGCGCGGCCTTGCCATCGCCACCTCCGGCTGGGACCGTGACCCCGCGGTGCGCGCACGCGCGTCGGAGCGTGGGTTGGTGGAGACCGTCTGCGATACCGCCGAGGACGCCGTGGCCTCCGCCGATCTCGTGATCCTGTGCGTTCCCGTCGGCGCGATGGGCGATGCGGCGCGCGCCATCGCCCCCGGCCTCAAGCCCGACGCGATCATCAGCGATGTCGGCTCGTCCAAGGAAGCCGTCGCCACCGCGCTGGCCGAGGCGCTGCCGGGCGCCTGCATCATTCCCGCCCACCCCGTCGCGGGCACCGAACAGAGCGGACCGGACGCTGGGTTCGCCACGCTCTTCGCAGGCCGGTGGTGCATCATCACCCCGCCCGAAGGTGTCGATCCCGCCGCGCTCGAAGCCCTGTCGGACTTCTGGACCGCGCTCGGCTCCAAGGTCGAGCTGATGGACGCTGCCCACCACGATCTGGTGCTCGCCGTGACCAGCCACATCCCGCACCTCATCGCCTACACGATCGTCGGCACGGCTAGCGATCTGGAGGACGTGACCCAGAGCGAGGTCATCAAGTACTCCGCCGGGGGCTTCCGCGACTTCACCCGCATCGCCGCGTCCGACCCCGTCATGTGGCGCGACGTCTTCCTCAGCAACAAGGGCGCGGTGCTCGAGATGCTGGGCCGCTTCACCGAGGACCTCACCGCCATGCAACGCGCGATCCGCTCCGCCGACGGCGACGCGCTGTTCGACCTGTTCACCCGCACCCGCGCGATCCGGCGGCAGGTGATCGAGCAAGGACAGGACGACGAGCGGCCTGACTTCGGGCGCGAACACGGGGCGTGATCGCCGCCGCTCCGGTCAGGTTCGGGCCTGTTGGAGACACAGGAGACACTGTCCAGGAACACAAAAAGCCTCCCGCCCCGCGCAGGCCGTCGCAGGGCGGTCTTGCGGAGCGGCGAAGGCGGGATTTCGCGTCGTTCATGCAGGCCACGCTGACAGGTGTCGGCAGAGTAGGAAAGCCGGTCGGCTTTGCGACCCTGCGAGAGACCCAACGCTTGATGCGCAATCTGAATCGACCGAACAATCTCACCCTTGGATTTGGAGCCTAGGATGAGGCTGAGCGCATGTGCTCGGACGCTGCATTTTTCATTTGCCTAATCAACGTTTTCCCATAAATTTGCGCGGCATTTGAAAGCGTGAGGTCGCACTTGGCGTTTATCCGACAAAGAGCGCTTCTATGAAGCGCGCCGTCTTTTACGGCATTGCTGCATCTGTTGCGGCACTTGCTTATTCCAGTGCAAGTCAGGCGGGGGAAGCACCCCGATTTGAGGCGGCACCTGATTGGGTGGATGCTGTCTCCGTTCCCGCTGTCGACAAGGGGGAAGACAATAGTCTGATCGTTTCAGATCAACAGGTCCGGATAGAAGATGGCCTACGCTGGGATTACCACGACCGGGTTTACCGGCTTTCCGATGTGAAGGACATGTCCGACATCGGCACGTTGAAGTTCCAATGGCTGCCTGACAAAGGCGACCTCATCATCCATGAAATTGCGATCTTGCGTGGCGACCAGATCATCAACGTGCTGGATCAGGGCAAGGGCCTCGAAATTCTCCGCCGTGAACCGCGGCTTGAGATGGGTGTCCTTGATGGAACCCTGACGGCCACGTTGGCTGTGCCCGGGCTGGTTGTCGGCGATCAGGTCAGGACGCGCTATTCGATCACGCTGTCGGATCAGGCGCTCAAGGGTGATGTGCAAAGCCAGATCAGGCTGCCGCAAGAGACCTCGAAAGCGAAAGACAACGCGATATCGGTGATGCTGCAAGGCCGCGCCAATCCGGAGGCAGATTACACGCGGGTGATGGTGTCCTGGCCGGTCGGCATGGACGTCAGCTACAAGACTGGAAGGAGTGTCGAGATCAGCCCTCCGGTAGCACGCGATGGATACCAATGGCTTGAAATTGCCCTGCCTTTGCCCGCCGCTGATCCGCCGCCAACTGATGCTCCCTATCGTTTCCGTGTGCCTCCCACCCTTCAGGTTGGAACCTTCGCTGATTGGGCCGAGGTTTCCCGGACGATGGCGCCTTTTTACGCGACGCAAGGCAGCCTCAACGGATTGACCGATCTGAATGACAAGATCGATGCCATTGGCGCGCGCCCCGTCTCAACGCTCGAAAAGGCTGTCGCCGCCCTTGAGCTGGTTCAGGAAGACATCCGGTATCTGCTCAACGGGCTCGATGGCGGAAACTATATTCCCCAGAGTGTCGCAACAACATGGCAGCTGAAATATGGTGATTGCAAAGCCAAAACGGTGATGCTGCTGGCCGTGCTTGAACGCCTTGGGATCGACGCGCAGGCGGTTCTAGTATCGACCGAACTCGGCAATGCGGTGCCTGAGTTCTTGCCGATACCAGGGGCGTTCAATCACGTGCTGGTCAAGGCCGTGATCGACGGGCAGGAGTACTTTCTGGACGGCACGTCGGCAGGGGCCAACATCGCAATCGTCGGCAATGTTCCGCCGTTTGAATACTACCTTCCGATTCAGGATACAGGCGCAACGCTGACGCCGATTGCGCAGACCTTGCCGCTGGCGCTAGAATCCCAAATGCACCTCGATCTTGACGGATCGGCTGGCTTGGATCTTCCGGTGCTCGGATCGATCAAGATCGTTATGGTTGGACCACGCGCGGTTCAAATCAATAGCCAGAGCGACAAGACAAAGGAGGCCTTTGCCAACAGGCTGGTATCCAGCATGGGCGAGGGTGCCCAGTTCATCGATACAGTCGTGGAACAGGGTGCCGACGACAGTCAGTCGACTTTGACGATCACGGGCGTTTTTCCGCCGCTCTTCAAGTTTGCCGAGAGCCGGGGCGAGTTCAACCCAAGTCGTATGGTCAAAGCGGCTCAATTCAAGCCCAACCGATCCCAGAAGCAATGGCAGGATATCCCCGTCTCCGTCGGACGGCGATCTTTGGACATCTATTCGATGCGCGTAAAACTTCCGCTGGATTCCAGCGAGTTGGATGTGAAGGGCAAGCTGCAACTTGAGGCAGAGGCGGCTGGAAAATTATTCTCGCGGAATGTCGAAGTGGCTGGCCGTGAAGTAAATTTCGTCGAACAAGTAACAAGCCTGGGCGGCGAGATTGCATCTGAGCAGCTTCCCGAAGAGCGGCGCAAGGCGGCAGCCGTCGCCCGTGAAAAGCTGACCTTTTCCACTCCAGATGATGCACCGCGCAGATGGCGTTTCGCGGGTAAGGCAGATCGCAGTGCGTTGCGACCGCTGGAGGATGCCTATGCCAAGGCGATCGCCAATAAGCCTGATGAAGTTGCCCCACTTGAAGCCCGCGCACGCTTTCGCATCGCGACCTTTGATTTTGCTGGCGCGGTCGCAGACCTATCCGCTGCCATCGACATCAAGGCATCGGCCGAGCTTTTCCAGCAAAGGGCGGAGATGCATGCGCAGTTGCGCGATTGGGCCTCTGCCAAGGCTGATCTTGAGAGCGCCTATGCGCTCGATCCCTCGCCGGCCACAGGAATTAGGCTGGCAAATGCCATGGCTCACCTCAACGAATTGAGCCAATCCAGAGAGCTCCTGACGCTGCAAGGCGGCGACACCGAAGCGCAGCGATTGATCACCTTTGAATTGGCCGAACTTGACGCGATTGAGGGCGATAAGGACGCAGGCCTCGCCCGAATCGAAGATCTGCTGGCAGAGTCACCAAGCGAACCGACCCTCTTCAACGCGAAGTGCTGGTTTATCGGGACTTGGGAAGTTCAGCTCGACCAGGGCGAGGAAGCGTGCAGGCTGGCTGTCGAGCGTGGGAAAAACCCGGCGCAAGCCTTGGACAGTCGGGCTATGTACCATCTGCGGGCCGGCCACCTTGAGAAAGCACGGGCAGATATCGAAGAAGCGCTGCAACTTGCTCCGTGGCAGGCGTCATCCGTGCTGCTGCGCGGCCTGATCAAGCTGAAGCAGAACGACGACACGGCAAAGCAGGACATCGCTGATGCGATCGCCCGGCAGCCCGAACTTGTTGACACATATTCGCGCTGGGGATTTGCGATAAATTGACGACCCGATGAGCCGTAAAGCGCGAGCCGTGCCATCTGCATTGAAAATAGCGACCAAATCTTCAGGCTCACCTTTATTGCATCGATATACGCAGGCATCGGAGCTGGAAGCAGACATTCTGAATTCCGCCCAATCCCGGTCATCAACGCCGCCGCCATGCTCTCATGCCTGCGGAACCGACTTCGGGCGGGCCTACCCGTTCAGCGCGTTGATCGCATCATGCACCCGCGCCTCGACCTCTTCGCGCGGCAGGCCCGCCGGGATCATATCGCCGACCTTGTAAGTGATCCGCCCCGGCTGCTTCACCACATGGTGATAGGCCGCGCCGCTATCCACTGCGATGGGCACCACCGGCAGGCGCAGCAGTTTGTAGAGGCCCGCAAAGCCCGCTTGCAGCGGCGGGCGGGTGCCGTGGGCGACGCGGGTGCCTTCGGGGAAGATGACCAGCGGGCGGCCCTCGTCCACGCGCTGTTTGGCCAGTGCCAGCATGGCGCGCAGCGTCTTGGCGCCCTTGTCGCGTGCCACCGGGATCAGCCCGTAGGTGCGCGCCGAATAGCCCCAGCCAGGGATCGCGAAAAGCTCCTGCTTGGCAAACACCGCCGGGAGCGTGAACAGGCGCGGCGTGTCGATCGCTTCGAAAAAGCTCTCATGCTTGACCGCAATCAACACCGGCCCATCGGGCAAGGCGCCATCCATCACCACCTCGATGCCGAGCAGATGGCGCACGCACCACAGGTGCCAATACCCCCAGCGCTCGACAATCGGGCCGAGCCAGCGGCGCTGGGCGACCACGGCCACCACCGAAGCGATGACCAGCAGCGCGCTGACCCCGTAGAACAGCACGTAGAACACGGCAGAACGCAGGGCCGCCATTAACCAGGTCAAAGGTCAGCCAGACCCGCCGCACGGCTGGCGATCAGCTTGTGATATTCGAGGAACAGCGTGCCCAGATCAGGGTGCGAGGGCACGGCATCGCGGATCACGGTGACATGATCGGGCAGCGTCCGGTCCAGTTCACCCGCGGCGCGGCGCATGTGCCAATCTGTCGTCACCAGCCGCAGCGAGCGAACCTCTTTCTGCGCGACCCACTTGGCGGTTTCGGCCGCGTTGCTGCGGGTATCGACCGCCGCAAAGCCCAATGTGACGCAGCACGCAATCTCGGCCGGAGAGACGCCGAATTCGGCGGCAAATTCGACTGGGCGCACTTCAGGGTCGACGCCGCTCACCAGCATTGTGTCTGCCAGCCCCTTGTCCAGCACCTCAAGCCCGCGCGCGATCCGCCCCGGGCCGCCGGTAACGACGATCACCGCGTCGGTGGTCACGGCTTCGGCCACGGGCTTGGGCAGGGCCACGGCAAACCACAGGAAGCCGATCGCCCACGCCAGAAACATCAAGGAGAATACACGCCGGATCATGGGTCTGAGCCTAAAGCATGTCGCGCAAGGCAAGCGCAATGGTGATCCGTGCGGTCACCAAGGCTAGCAGCACCCCGATCAGCGGGATCATCGCGATCACCAGCCAATCGGTCAGCCCCAACCCGCCGCTGCCGACCATTCCGCTGTCGAGCGCGGCGAATTGCTGGCCGAGCAGCCACACCGCGCCAACGCCCAAGCCAGCGCCTGCAAGCGCGCCGAACACCGCTTCGCGCAGGACATCGCGCAGAAACACCGCCGACATCTGCTTCTCACTGGCACCGAGCAGGTGCATGATCTCGACCGTGTCGCGCGCGCCGGCAAAGGCATTGCGCGCCGCCAGCCACACCGCCGCTGCGGTCGCCAGCGCGACCAAGGCGATCAGGCCGAGCGCGAGATATTGCATGGCCAACAGCGCATCATAGACCGGGCGCAGGAAATCACCTTGGGCATCGACCCGCGCACCAGGGACTTGGGCGGCCAACGCCGCCTCGATCCGCGTGATGTCCGCGCGGCTGGCGCTGCCGGTCAGCTCGACATCGATCAGCGCCGGGATGGGTACATCATTGCTGGTCGCCCCTTCGCCGAGCCAGGGTTCGAGCAAAGCGACCAGCTCCGCCTCGGGCACCAGCCGCACGGACTGCACGCCTGCGATCCGGGTCAGCACCTTGACCGCCGCCGCGCCGCGCTCGGCCCGCAAATCGGGGTTGGGCTCGATCACCTGCACGCTCACCGCGCTGGACAGATCGGCCCGCGCATTGGTGGCAAGGTTGCGCAGGGCGAGGCCGCCCGCTGCGGCGATCACCACGAGGGCGATCAGGATCGCGATCACCCACGGGATCGGCCCTGTCAGCCGCGTCGGGGGCAGCAGCCGCGCTGCCGCGCGTCCGCGTGGGCGGACAGGTGCGGCTTTGACCTCATCGGCCTCAGGCTCGGCGGGGAGCGGGGGAAGCGTACTCACTCCGGCTCGCCTCCGCCCGGGGAGACCGCGCGCGGCGGATAACGCAGCGCGCCGGTGGGATCGGACAGCTGGCCCTTGTGCAACCGCATGATCAGCGAATCCGGCACCTTCTTGAGCAGGTGGACATCGTGGGTCGCCACCACCACCGTCGTGCCGACGCGGTTGTTCAGGGCCTCGAACAGGCGCAGCAGCTTCAGCGCCATGTCGGGATCGACGTTGCCGGTCGGCTCGTCGGCAATCAGCATCTTGGGCCGGACAATCACCGCGCGGGCGATAGCGACGCGCTGCTGCTCCCCGCCCGACATGGTTGGCGGTACGGCATGGGCGCGGTGCGACAGGCCGACCCAGTCGAGCATATCGCCGACTGACTTGACCACCTTCTTCTCGTCCGTCCCCGCCAGCCGCAGCGGCAGCGCAACATTGTCGAAGGCGGTGAGATAGGGCACCAGCCGGAAGTTCTGGAACACGACCCCGAGCCGCCGCCGCAGCTCCGGCAAGCGTTCGCGCGGTATGGTGATCAAATCCTGCCCGAACATTCGGATCGCCCCGCGCGATGGCCGCTGCGCCAAGTAGAGCAGTTTCAGCAGCGACGTCTTCCCCGCCCCGCTCGCGCCGGTGAGAAAGTAGAAGCTTCCGGGGTAAAGGGTGAAGCTGAGATTGCTCAGCACCTCGGGATCGGTGCCGTAGCGCAAGCCGACATTGTCGAATTTCACTTGTCCGGCGAGGCGATCATTCATGTCGCGCACCTATCAGGGGGGCAGGCACGGGGGAAGCCGCAGATAGCAATGCAGGCCATCGATCGGCTGATTTACGCCCCGTAATGTGGAAAACAGAGAGTAAATAGGGGGCTCTGCCGCAGTTGGTCTTGTGCGCGAGAGTGTGGCGAGTATGCAATTTGTTGTATGATCATCGCCTGCCCAGCCTGCGGCACCCGTTACGCCGTGCCCGATGCTGCCATCGGCAGTGAGGGCCGCACCGTGCGCTGCGCCAAGTGCAAGCACAGCTGGTTCCAGGATCCACCCCCATCGCCGGAGGGCGCAGCGCCGTCGGAAGCGCCTACACCCGCCCCGGTTGAGCCTGCCGCGACGCCGGTTGACGAGCCTGTGGCGGTCGCTCCGCCTCCCCCGGCACCCTTTGCGGCAGCGCCCGCGCCCGAACCCGAAACCGCCGGCCCCTCGGTCAGCCACTGGCGCTCGCCCGAGCCGACCGCTGCGCCGAACGATACCGTGGAAGACGCGGCCGTGGTCGCCCAAGCGTCGCGGCGCGGCTTCGGCACGCGCGGCGAAACGCCTGTAGAAGCGGCGCCGCCGGAACCCATTGCGATCACCGAGGACACGCCCGACCCGCCCTTCGCGGATGACGAAGACGAGGAGGAGGGCGGCTCGCAATTCGGTTACCGCGCACCCTTTACCCGGCGGCGCAACACGTTGCGGATGTGGACGCTCGCGGCCATGCTGTTTGCAGCGATGGTGCTGGGTACGATCGTGGCAGTGAATTACTACGGCCTGCCCGAATGGGTGCCGGTCAGCCGCCCGACCTTCGGTGTCAGCCGTCCGGGGCTCGAACTCGATTTTCCCCCGGCCGAGCAGAAGAAGAAGATGCTCGAAACCGGCGAGGAAATTTTCGGGGTACGCGGGACGATCACCAATAATGGGCGCGAGAGCCTGGATGTCCCTAACCTTCTGGTCGTGTTCAGCGACCGGCGCGATCGCAACATCGGGGACTGGCCGGTAACCCCGGCCAAGCGCCGCCTCGCCCCCGGTGAGACGATCACTGTGACCCAGGCTATCACCAACATCCCGCCCGGCGCCGCCAAGGCCGCCATCGGCTGGGCGCCCAACTGAGGCCCTGATTACGCGCCAATCGCAAGCCATCGTCAAAGAGCTTGCGCGGCGCCATACCCCTTGCTAGGGGCGCGCTCCTACCGCGGGGCTAGCGTCTTGGCTGCCCCGGCAAACCCGAGTGCGGTCGTGGCGGAATTGGTAGACGCGCAACGTTGAGGTCGTTGTGGGCGAAAGCCCGTGGAAGTTCGAGTCTTCTCGACCGCACCATTATGATCCGTAAGCAGTTGATTTTACGGAATATTTTTCGACCGGAGCGATCTGGTCCACCTTTCGGTCCACCCCGACGATTCCCTACGAAGCGACATTTTTTCGCGATCAGGCGAGCTCAATTTCCAGTGGCAGCCCCATGAAAGAATGTGCGCGTCACGTATAAAACCGTGCGGTTCGGCTGGGCAGAGGACAGTATGCGGTACGCGCGCACTGCGTCGGACCGGAAAATCCTCTTTCTACATTCGATCACGAACCCCTTCCATTTGGAGGGCGCTATAGGCTGACCTTTTCACCGCCGGAATAGCCGGGCAGCGCCTCCACAAAATCTCCACGCTGTCCCCACTCTTCTATCGCGAACAATTGCGATGTGACTCACCGGAAGAAAGCTTTTGCACTGCGGAATGGGCAAGTTTGGCGGAATGCTCCTTGGCTTCGCCAGCTGAAACCTTGCGCCTGTGAAGCTTTCGACTGCGCGGTGCCGTTCATTTGGAACGCTCACCGCGGAGATCAACACATTCGATGCGAGGTAACGGTGAAAAACTACGTCCATAGCTTCTGGTCACAGGCGCCAGTCGAGCGAAAATTTCCGGCCCTAAAGGGAGAAACAAAAGCCGATGTGATCATCATCGGCGGCGGAATAAACGGGGTGTCAACAGCGCTTTCGTTCAGGAACGCGGGGTACGACGTCGCATTGATCGAAAGGGGCGCGATCGGCGCACAATCCAGTACGAAGAACTTCGGCACGCTGACGACGGTTTGGAACTACTCATCGCTGGACGAGCAGCAGAGTCGCCCGCTTGTGGCATATGCCGAGCGCAAAATCGCCGATCTGCATGAGACCCTGAAGAACATGGGCCTCGGGGAAGATTTCCATCGGCAGGACAATTGGAGGCTTATCAAAGAGGCTTCCAATTTCGATCTCGGACAGGAAGAGTACACCACCGCGCTGAATGCCGGTTACGATTGCTCTTTCGTGCCCGCCGAACAGGTGAAGGTGACAACCGCACCCACTTTCGGCGCCGTTCGGATCGGGCAATGGGTGGTGGATCCGGCAAAGCTCATGCACGATCTACGACGGCTGGCGGACCTCAAGGGCGTCCGGATCTACGAAGGTACGTCCGTCACCAGCGTCAAAGCACGCAAGGACAGCGTGATAGTTTGCACGCCTGGAGGCAAGGCCGTGGCAGAACAAGTTGTCATCTGCGCGAACGGCTTCACCAACAGCATGGGCGTCGATTCCTTGTCGCACTCACTGCCAATCCATATCCATGCCCTTGCAACAGGTGCATTGCCGCCGGAAATCGCGGCCCAGATCGGTACCGAATATGGCGCGGCGACTGATATCGCACCTAGAGAGCAGGGCCATAAGGTCTATTGGCAACGCCTCTTGCCCTCTGGCCAGCTGCTCTTCGGTGGCGGCGAGTTCTCCATACCTTCAGCCAACGATCGCCTCGATCCGAGTATGACGGACCGGAAGGCGGATGCGCTCGTCAAGGAATTGCACCGGCGCTACCCATTTCTTGGAGCCCAGCATGTCGACTGCTTCTGGTCGGGCGCCATTACGGGTCCGGCCGGAGAGAAGCCGGTTATCGCCAGCTTCGGGCCGAACGAGAATGTGACGATCGTGCAGTCTTGCTTCGGTCACGGCATGGGACTCGCTCCCGCTGTCGGTGACGCGGTGCTTGAGCATCTCAACCCGGGCACCGCCACCGAACCGGGCCCCAAACTGCTGCTGAGCTACGCGTCGCCGACCCCGTCGTTCATGCGTTCGGCCGAGGGTCTGGTTTTCAGGCTTCTCGCCAATTCACCGGTACGACAGATCGCAAATGCAGTACTCGCACCCTGACCCATGTCGGGCGAGCGTATGAAGACCCACTAAACCACAGTTCCAGCTGAGGCCCTTATTAACCCTGCCGACCGCAATCGGCAGGGTTTTTTTCGTCGCAGCCAGTAGCACTGCTAACGGTCCGCATTCTGCAATCGGGCGAGATTGCCTGAATAGCGAAACACGCCGGTTTCCGGATGCGGCGACGTCGCAGCTTGTCTCATAAAATAGGCGTGCGACGGAAACGTGCCGCCATCAATGACTGTGCGGCTGACCCACACACTCAGCCCGCTGCGCTAGATTGGCGTAACGTGGCTTGGCTCGTCGCCGCCGCCGAGCGCGCGATACAAGCCGACTGCACTAGAGAGTTCCTGCCGTCGCAGCTCAAGAAGTGCCTGCTTCGCGGCATATTCTGTCCGCTGCGCATCGAGAAGCTCGAGGCGGCTATCAACACCTGCACGATAGCGAAGGTTCGATAGTTCGACGCGCTTCTGTGCAGCCTCGAGCGCCAACCGTTGAGACGTAAGCTGTACTCCGAAGGTCTCGCGACCTGCTATCCCGTCCGAGACTTCGCGAAACGCGGACTGGATGGTGCGCTCATAATTGGCGACCGCAATCGACTTTCTTACCTCTGCAAGTTTCAACGAGCCCTGCAGGCTTCCACCATTGAAGATTGGCTGGGAGATCGAAGGCGTGAAACTCCAGTTGTGGCTGTCACCTTTGAAAAGGTCGCCGAAGGCGGCGCTGGTGAAGCCAAAAAGACCAGTCAAGGAAATGCGAGGGAAGAATGCCGCTCGGGCCGCGCCTATATCGGCGTTTGCAGCGCGAAGCTCATGCTCCGCCTGCCGTATGTCGGGGCGATGTATAAGAAGGTCCGATGACAGCCCCACTGGCAGTTTCGTCATGATTGGCACCGACATTAAGTCCCCAGGAGGCGGAGCATCTGTCGGGATCGGCCCGCCGACAAGGAGCTCGAGTGCGTTTCGAGCCTCGGCCAACGCGCGCTTGCGGGCCGAGAGGTCCGCCTCGACCTGACGCACCTGTCCTTCCGCCTGGGCAACTTCCACCCCGCTCCCCTGCCTCGCTTCCCGGAGCTGTCGCGCAATCGCCAGCGAGGCGTTCCAGTCCGTCAGAGTACGCTCGGTCAAAGCCAGTTGCTGCTCGGCCAACCGCTCTCCAAGATATGCATCCGCGACAGATCCGATCAGGGCGATGCGTGCCGCGCGCCGCCCTTCCTCAGTTCCCAGATACCGCTCGAACGCGGACTGCGTCTGTGACCGCAACCGACCGAACAGGTCGATCTCGAAACTGGTCAAGGCGGCGCTTGCGGTAAATTGCCCGAATTCGGCACCCGCGGGCGCGCCGACGCCGACCGGAGGTGCACCACCGGCACCGAGTGATCCTCCTTCTGAGGGCACCCGCTGGCGGGCATAGGAGCCGCTCGCTTCAAGTTGCGGCAATTGCGCGCCGCGGGCCACCTTGAACTGCGATCGCGCGGCTTCAACGTTGAGCGTGGAGATTCGCAGATCGCGATTATTCTCCAGCGCGAGTTCGACGAGCCGTTGAAGACGGGGATCCCCGAACATGTCTCGCCAATAAAGCCGTGCGGCAGTCGGCGCCTCCTCGAGCGTGCTTCCTGAGAACCTTGCGGCAACGGGAGGCGCCGGCACCTCTAGCCGCGGATTCATGGAGCAGGCACTCGTCATCAACAGCGCCAGAATTGCAAATTTACGCATTGATCAGCCCTCCTCGGCTGGGTGAGACAGAGCGGGTTCGGACTTTCGTCTCTTCTCGCGCAGGCGATCGACGAGACCGAGCACGACGACGAAGAATACAGGTACGAAGAAGATTGCGAGCAGCGTTGCGGTGACCATTCCGCCGAAGACGCCCGTGCCAATCGCGCGTTGAGTCTCCGCGCTCGCGCCGCTGGCAATCATCAGCGGAACAACACCCAAAGTGAAAGCGAGGCTCGTCATGACGATAGGCCGCAACCGGAGCTTCGCCGCGTAGGCGGCAGACTGGATAAGCCCCATACCCCCTTCGCGCGCAGCTTTCGCGAACTCGACGATCAGGATGGCATTCTTGGCACTCAGACCAATGATCGTGATCATGCCGACCTTGAAAAATACGTCGTTCGGCATACCTGCGAGCATCACAGCGCCGATGGCTCCGATAAGGCCCAAGGGAACCACGAGCATGACCGATACCGGGATTGCCCAGCTCTCGTAGAGCGCCGCCAGGACAAGAAATACGACGAGCATCGACAGCGCCAGCAACATGAAAATCTGGCTGCCAGCCTGCTTCTCCTGAAGCGACTGCCCCGTCCACTCAATCGAATAGCCGGAATCGAGCTGGGAACCGAGGCGCTCCATTTCCGCCATCGCGTCACCAGTCGAGTAGCCGGGCGCCGGCGAACCTGCGATGCGAACAGCGGGATAGCCGTTGTAGCGGACCATCTGCAGCGGAGAGGTTTCCCACCTCGGGCTTACGACTTCAGAAAGCGGCACGGTCTCGCCGGCGTTGTTGCGAACATAGAGCTTCAACACGTCGTCGAGCTGCATCCGTGTCTGTGCTTCGGCCTGAACGATTACCTGTTGCAGACGTCCGGCGTTCGGAAAATCGTTGACATAGCTCGAGCCCATGGCGGTGCTGAGCGTTTCCGCGATGGAGCTGAAGGGAACCCCGAGCGCCTGCGCTTTCTTCCGATCGATGTCGATCTTGATGCTGCTGCCGGGTGGCAATCCCTCCGGATAAACAGCAGTAACGATCTTGCTCTGTGCAGCCAGAGTGAGCAGCTTGTTCTGGGCTTCCATGAGGGCCGCGTTCCCGTGGTTGCCGCGATCCTGAAGCCGCATCGCGAAGCCTGTCGCATTGCCCAGGCCATCGATCGAGGGCGGCATGATGCTCATGACCGTGCCCTCTCGAATGCTCGATGTGGCAGCATTCGCCTTCGCCACCTCGCCAACCGCAGTCGCTCCCGCGCGATTCCCCCAATCGTTCAGAATTGTGTAGACAATACCGGCGTTCGGACCTGCTCCAGAGAAACTGAACCCCTGCACGGCGGTCGTGTTCGCCACGCCCGCGCGGTCCTTGTTGTGACTTTCCAGAACGCCGATCGCCTCATTTGTCCTCTTCGCGGTCGCATCGGAGGGCATCTGGAACGAGGTGATATAATAGCCTTGATCTTCTTCGGGCAGGAAGCCCGAGGGCAGGTTGGCAAAGCCCACGCCTAGAAGAACCAGAATTAGCGCAAACGATGCCATGACCCGGCCGGTCCGCTTCAGCAGCACTCCGACCCAGCTCTCATATCGATCGGTCAGAGCTTCAAACTTCCTGTCGAACCACGCGAAGAAGCCCTTCTTTTCCTCATGCCCATGGATGGGCTTGAGGATGGTGGAGCAGAGCGCAGGCGTCAGAGTCAGGGCGAGAAATGCCGAGAAAAGGATCGACACCGCCATCGCTACGGTGAACTGCTGGTAGATCGCTCCGATAGACCCGCTCGCCATTGCCATTGGAATGAAGACTGCAGTGAGGACGAGCGTGATGCCCACTACGGCACCGCTGATTTCGCTCATCGCCTTTTTGGTGGCGTCCTTTGGCGAAAGCCCTTCTTCGGCCATGATTCTCTCGACCGCTTCGACGACGACGATGGCATCGTCGACGATGATCCCGATCGCCAGCACCATTCCGAACATGGTCAACACATTCACCGAGAATCCGGTCAATAACATGACCGCAAACGTGCCGAGGAGCGCGATCGGCGCGACAACCGCAGGGATCAGGGTATACCGGACTTTCTGCAGGAACAGAAACATGACGAGGAAGACTAGGACCATCGCCTCTACCAGCGTATGGATGACCTTCTCGATCGAGATCTTGACGAATGGCGCGGTATCGAACGGAACCGAATAGCTCATACCGGCGGGCATCGCTTTGGAGAGCTCGTCCATCCGCAAGCGGACTCCGTCGGCCGCGCTTACTGCGTTCGCGCCGGGCGCAAGCTGAATAGCCAATGTGGCAACGGGCTTGCCGTTATTTCTCGTCGCGTAACTGAAATTCTGTGCGCCAAGCTCGACGCGAGCGACGTCCCCAAGTACCACCTCTGAACCGTCGGTGTTCGCCCGAAGCACGATCTGGCGGAACTCCTCTGGCGTCTGAAGCTGGCCATCGACGGTGAGCGGAACCGTGACACGCTGTTCCGCCGTCGTTGGAGCGCCGCCAATGGCTCCCGGCGCGATCTGAAGGTTCTGCGCCGAGATCGCCTGGGTGACATCGCTGACTGAGAGGCCGAACGAGACCAGCTTGGCGGGATCGAGCCAGACGCGCATGGCCCGTTCGGCGGAAAAATTCTGGACACGTCCTACACCCGGAACCCGTTTGAGCTCCTCGGCCACGTTACGGGCGGCATAATCGCCGAGTTCGACCTCGTCGACATGCGCCCGGTCCGACTGGATCGAGACCATCATCAGAAAGCCGGACGACGCTGCCTCGACCGTCAGACCGGACTGGCGCACGACTTGCGGGAGCCGCGGCTCCGCCGTCTTGATCCGGTTCTGCACATCGACTTGGGCGAGTTCCGGATCGGTTCCGGGCTCGAATGTAGCCGTGATCGTCGCCATGCCGGAGGTATCGGTCGAGCTCTCGAAATAGAGCAGATTCTTGACGCTCGACAGCTCGCGCTCGATCAATCCGACCACATTGTCGTTCATCATTTCCGGAGTGGCGCCCGGATAGGTGGCGTACACGCTGATACTGGGGGGAGCGATCGTGGGATAACGCGCGATCGGCAATTGAGGGATCGAGATCAGTCCCATGACGATAATTGCAATAGCGACCACCCACGCGAAGACGGGGCGTTCGATGAAGAAACGAGGCATCATTTAAATCCTTGCCGGTCAGCGCTTGGAAGGGGCACGCCACGGCGCCGGCTTCACTGTCATTCCCGGCTGCAATCGGTCCGAGCCTTCGACGATGACGCGCTCGCCCGCCTTGAGTCCGCTCGTGACGAGTACGCGGCCTCCCTCGGTGTCGCCCGTCACGATCTTCCGCGCTGAGACTTTCCCTTTTGAATCGACGATATTCACGGTTGCAGATCCGTCCGGAGCGTGTGCAACCGCCTGCTCGGGAACGGTGATGGCATCCGCGACGCGGAGGCGCGGCAGCTTGGCGCGCACGAACATGCCCGGCAGAAGCTGGGCGCCCGGGTTTGGAACTTCGACACGGGCCACGACCTGCCCGGTACCGGGGTCTACGCTGATTCCCGAGAATAGCAGCCGCCCCTTCACGGGGTATGGCTTGCCTTCGGTGGACAGGAGCTCCACCGGCGCACCCTCGTTGGCGGCGCCGGCCTGCGCCGCTGCACGAAGCGCCTCCAGCCGGGAAGCCGGCTGCCGCACGTCGACGTAGACCCTGTCGATCTGCTGCACGGTCGCGAGCGGGTTTGCATCAGTGGCACTGGCGAGCGCGCCCTCGGTCACAACCGCCTGATCGATCCGGCCGCTTATGGGGGAGCGGATGGTGGAAAAGCCCACGTCGACGTTTCGGCGGCGAAGATCGGCTTGCGCCTGCGCGAGTTCCGCGGCGGCTGTCCGGCTGGCGGCGACGGCGTCGTCATAGGCCTGCCCGCTAATCGCGTCGGCCTTCACCAGCGGAGCCAGGCGCTGCTCCTGCAGCCGGGCACGCGACAAGGCGGCGCTGGCTCTTTCGACATTGGCCCGGGCGCTGTCTGCGTCGGCACGAAAGGGGGTCGCGTTGATCTGATATAATGGTTGCCCCGCGCGGACCTGGCTCCCCTGTTCGAAGAGGCGGCGTTGAATGATGCCTGTCACCTGAGGCCGGATCTCGGCCACCTTGAAAGCTACCACGCGCCCGGGGAGCTCGTCCGAGACTTCAACATCGCTGGTGCCGGTCGTCACGACCGAGACGGTGAGAAGCTCTTGAGGTACGGATGTCGCCTCGGAGGTTCCGCAGGCACCCAGTGCGAGCGACGCGGACGCGACGAGCAGCTGCGCGATTGCGCGCCGCCTGTGAATGATTTGCATGATGATCCCGATTGTTGGTGCTGCGTTCCGCGGCCGGATGTCACCGTCGGTTGCAGGATTTGTCGGCGATATGTGGAGGAAGTGTGGAGCGGAGTGGCGCGTCGACAGAAATCGACTAGGATGTTCGGCAACGGAGTTTCGCTGAAATGGACACAAGCAACGCGCTGATACTCGTTGTCGAGGACGAGCCTGAAATCGCAGATGTGATCGCCGCCTATCTGGAACGAGAAGGGTTCCGCACGGTTCGCGCAGGGGATGGAAAGACCGCTCTCGAACTGCACCTTGCGCTGAAGCCGGATTTGGTCACACTTGATGTACAGTTACCACGCATCAGCGGGTGGGACGTGCTGGCGGAGTTGCGTCGACGCGGCGACACACCGGTGCTGATGTTGACGGCCCTCGATCAGGACATCGACAAGCTTCAGGCTCTTCGCGTCGGCGCAGATGACTATGTCGTCAAGCCCTTCAATGCGGTCGAGGTCGCGGCGCGTGTCCGCGCCATCCTTCGCCGCATGGGCAATATGACAAGCGCGTTGCTGAGGGTTGGCCCGATAGAAATTGATTTGGAAAGCCACGATGCCGCCGTTCTCGACAAAGATGGCGGGTCGAAGCAATCGCTGGCCCTGACCCTGACAGAATTCCGCATCCTCACCCATATGGGCCGCGCACCGCGACGCGCTTTCTCCCGCTCGGAACTTGTCGACGCATGCCTACCCGGGGGGGATTCGCTGGACAGAACCGTAGACACGCACCTCAGCAAACTGCGGCGCAAGCTGGAGCAGGCGGGTGCGGAAGGGTTTGTCCGTAACGTACGGGGGGTCGGTTTCAGACTGGCTCCGGAATGAGGAGCCCCTACTCCAGCCCGCTTGGACGCCGGATCATCCTCGCGGTGGTCGCCGCGACGATGTCGTCGGTGCTTGTCACGATCGTTGGCCTCTATCTGGCTTACGGGGTCATAGAAAGAATGGCACCGGGACTGGTCGTGCCGGTGGATGGTGGGTGGCTTCCCAATGGGGTCGAATGGCTGGTCATTGGTACCTTGGCCATCATCGCGATGTCGATTGCCGCTTTCTCGGCAAATGCGCTTGCGAGACACATCATCACGCCGGTGGTTTCCGTCGCGGAGAATGCGCGCCGGATCGCGGACGGGGACTTGGCGGCGCGCGCGGAGTTGCGTGCGGATACCTTGTCTGAACTCTCGATACTCGTTGACGATTTCAATCTCCTCGCCGCTCGTCTGGAACGGGCATCCGAAGCGGTCACACAGTGGAATGCAACGATAGCGCACGAACTGCGAACCCCTGTGACCATCTTGCGTGGCCGTCTTCAGGGCCTTGCCGATGGCGTTTTTGCACCCGAACCGCAGCTGTTTCGCTCGCTCGAGGCTCATGCGACGGGCCTGTCGCGATTGATCGACGACCTCAGGACGGTCACGCTCTTCGACTGCGGTCAGCTTTTGGCGGACATTCAGCCAACAGATCTCGCCGCCAATGTCTGGGCCGCCATAGAATTCGTGCGCCCCGAGCTCGAGAAGTTCGGATTCAGTATCGAGGCCGCTGTCGAACCCGTGACCTGCGATGCCGACGGGGCGCGCATCAAGCAGGCGATGATCGCTCTTCTCGAGAACGCCAGGCGTCATGCGAACCCCGGCAAGATCCAGGTGGCCCTGTTCAGAAGGGACCATCTTGTCCATCTCAGCATTCGCGACGAGGGACCGGGGCTGCCACCCGAGTTCGAGAAGGACGCGTTCGACGCGTTTCGTCGCCATGTTGTCGAAGGGGATGCACCGAAAAGCAGCGGACTGGGCTTGAGCGTCGTCCGCGCCATTGCCGAGGTGCATGCGGGCGTCGCATCGTACAGCAAGGTGGGTGGCGGCGCGTGCTTTACCATCACGATCCCGAGCGCTGCACCTCGATGAAAAAGAGGCAGCGTCGCGCGTTGCAGGAAAGCGGAACATCGGTGCGCCGACCGGCTCGCTTGACCGAGCTCATCGGCACCTTCGCTCGTCGACCGCTATTTTGAAGATTCTTCAGCGCAGTAGCCCGCGGGATCGGCGATCCAGCGTGTAACGCTGGACTCGTGCCAGCCTGAGCCTTGTATGCTGATCCTTAATTGTCGGGGGAATGTCCCTTGCGCGATCTTGCGATAGAGCGTCGCGCGCGACAGGCCCGTCAGCGCGAGAACGGTCTTGAGCCTGATGATGCGATCCGGACCGGACATCGTTTCGTCACGCCCTGCGCCGCAGTTTGCCGAACTCACGGTCACCCGCGATGAACCGCTCGACCATGGGTGCTATTAGACGCTCGGGTGGGAGGGGCTCGGCGAGATTGTTTGCCGCCGCATGGACACGTGCATAGTCTGTCAGATCGCGCAGTAGCGGTCCCGGAAAATCGATGGTGAGCTTCACCGGCTTGTCGTCAAGCAGCGGCCCGAGTCTGAGCTTGCTCATTGCCCCTTCTCTTCCATGCGTGTTTCGAGGATCATGTCGCGCGTCACAAGGATGCGCAGCCGCGCCCCTGCCGCGACCCGGATCGTCGGGGGGATATTCAATTCTCGTTCGACGATCTGTCGCCCGGTCTCATTGGCTGTGTCTTGAGCGCCGCCCCGCAAGGCGCGCGCGAAGCGATCCTCGGAATTGCTCGCAAGTTCGGTGCCGATCCCGAGCATCGTCGAGATCAGCGCAGCGCGCACCATGTTTCCGAAATGATAGTCGGTTCGGCCCGCCAGCCCTGCAGCGCCCGACGCATCGCCGGCGGGCAGGCGATCGAGTGCGATGGAGCGGCCGTCTGAGAATATCAGCCGATCCCACGCAATGAGCACCCGCCTCTGGCCTGCCGAAATCTCGCTGTGATACTCACCCACCAATCGGGCGCCTTGCGGTATCAGCAGTATCCGCCCGGTTGGACTGTCATGGACATTCTCCGTCACCTGGGCGGTAACCTGGCCCGGCAGGTCGGAGGAGATTGCGGTCATCAACGCGGCTGGGATGGTGCTCCCCGCCTGCAATATCGAGTTCGAGCTTGGCGCTTCGATGCGGGCTGCGCTTTCGGCGGCACGCTCGCCGCCCGATGCGAGGAAGGCGCGGCGAGAGCCAGCCGCCGATCCCGAACCGGGCTCCGACCCGCCAGCAATGGCCTTCGACCCCTGCGCGGGCGCGGTATCCGCGGCCCTCGGCGCGCCGCTGCCGCCGAGAAAAAGCTGGCTTCCGCGCGCGGTGTCCCGTTCCTGTTCTGCCCGTCGCCTTGCTTCGTCCGCAGGATCGGGTCGAACGGGCGGAGGAGAAGCCATCGGCGCCACGTCGACCGCGCCGCGTTGGGCCTGCGCAGCAACGATAGGACGGCCCAGGTCGCCCGGAAGCGGCGGGCCAAGCTTGGTAACCGCAGCATAATCCGCCGGGCCGCCCGTGACGGCTTCTGCCCGGTTCGGGTTGGTTACCTCATATAGCTCTTGCGCGTTCTTCGGCTCGGGTGTGCGAAGAGCCCACAAAAGCGCGCCGCCGATCGCAAGGCCGGCAGCGCCGCCGACGATGGCCAATGTCTTGCGTGAAAGACGCATGACGCGCGGCATCTCGGCGGCGAGACGAAAGGCGTCGTGACGGTCCGGCTGTGCCGGCGCTTGCGGCAGTTCAACCGGTTCTTCGCTATCGGCGGCTTCGATTCCAGGGCCGGTCATTTGCCGGACTCGCCGTAACGCTGGCGGCGCTCGATCCGAACCGCCTTTGCGCTTCGGCCGCTACCAAGACGAAGCTCTGCCCGATCGAAAAGCCGATCGACGACGAGATAGCGGCCCTCGACGCGATAGTTCACCAGTTCAGCCCGATCCTTGTCGCCGAGGATGAACAGGGGCGGCATCTCGCCGACGCCGACATCGCGGCTGAATTCGACGATGGTCTGGCGTCCGTCATCGAAGACACGCGCCGGCCGCCACGCAAGCTTTGCGCCCGAGATCCGGTAGTCGAAGTTGAGGCTCGCAAACACGAGGTCGCCGGCGACCGGCGCTGCACGGGTTAGCGCGGCCTCCTTCGCGCGCAGAGCGATCAGCTCATCCTGCGGATAGGTCCAGGACACACCCGCCATGTATGTTGCGGCCGTCGCGCGCAGTTCGATATGATATGTCCTGCGGCTCGTGTTGATGATCAAATTTGTCATGATGTCGGCGCGGGTGGGTTTCACAAGGATATGGACGCGCCGCCCCGCGCCCTCGCCGCTAAGCGTGTCGCCGATGATCCAGCGAACCGTATCGCCCGCGGCGACGGGGCCGGGGCCGACAAGTTCCTCTCCCTCCTGAAGGGCGATGTCGGTGACCTGCCCCGGCGCGGTGTAAACCTGGAACAGCGCGCCATCCGCCCAGGCATATTTCTGGATGGCATTGAGATAGCCAGCCCTGTCGGGTTGGACGCGCGCGGCATCATTTGCCCGCCCGACATTTGAGCGGGGATCGCCGGGAGCGGCAGCGGCTGGAATTGCAAGCGCGGCAGCGCCGAGCAGACAGGCAAAGCGGATCATTGGCTGAGTTCCTTCGACCAGTTCAAAGCAGTGACGAAAACGCCGAGCGGGTTCTTGCGCAGAGCGTCGGGGGTGTGCGGCGGCTGGATGGTGACGGTCACGATCGCTGACCAGCGGGATGTCTCGAGGAGACTTCCGTCCTGATAACGGCGCTCGGTCCATGCGATCCGGAAACTGTCCTTCGACGCGCGGATCACGCTCGATACGTCAACCGCGACCTGCCTCTTGCCGACCTCGGCGAACGGATCGTTGGAGCGCGCATAGTCGTTGAGCGCCTGTGTGCCGCTGCTTGTCGTGAAATCATATGCGCTGAGCCAGTCCTTTCGCAGCACGATCGGATCGGCGGGGATCGCGCGGACATGCTCGATGAAGCGCGCCAGGTGGAACGCGATCTGTGGATCGGTCGGCGCGAACTCCCCGTCGGCGGGCGCAACCGCCCTCGCCTCGCCGAGCTTGTCGACCTCGACCACCCACGGGGTGATCGACCCCCGCATCGACTGCCACACGAGCGCCGATGCGAGCCCGCCCGACAGGATCAGACAACCGAAGAAGGCGAGCCGCCAGTTCTTCGCCTGGACCCGCGCCGAGCCGATGCGGTCATCCCACACTTGCTGGGCACGCTGGTAGGGTGTCACCGGGATGGGCGACTTGCCGTAATGATTGTTCGGTCGTCGAAACATCGTCTCAGTCCTTCTCGCTGATATCGGGAGCCGAGCCGCCGCCATGGCTGTCGCCGGCCTTGAGGGTCTGCGAAGCTATCGTGGCGCCCGAGGTTACCGCCTGGCGCCGTTTCATCGCAGCAGCCCATGCGGGGGGGCCGTCGGCTGGAGACGGGGCTGGAGCGACAGCGGGAACGCCGGTCGGCCGCTCGCGGCGAGCCGCGTCGAAACTGCCGCGAAGCTGCGAAGCGGCGCGGCGGAGCGGCGAGCTTGCCCCGCTCGCTGCATCGCGCGCCACATTTGCCATCCCGGCGCCGAATGCCCGCACCCCGCTCTTTCCGGCTGCCCCGCGTGCATAGGATGCCGAGGCGCCGCCCGCGGCGCGCGATGCGCCGAGCGCCCCCCGGCCGAGCGCGCTGCTTGCAGCGCCGGCCGCAAGTGTCGCGCCGGCAGCGCCGGCCGCAAGTGTTGCGCCTGCCGCGACCGTGGTCCCTGCGGCTGCTCCGGCACCGAGCTGCGGACCGCCGGCGACGATGCCGTTGGCGACGCTTGGTCCGAAGATGCCAAGGCCGAGAAGCGTCAGGGCACCGAGCGCAATCGCCATGACCTGACGAATGTCGGGCTCGGCACCGAGCCCCGCCTCCATGAAACGCTGAAAAAGCGTCGTGCCGATGCCGGTGATCACCGCGAGCACGAGAAGTTTGATGCCCGAGGAGATGACATGTCCCAGTACGCGCTCGGCCATGAAGGCAGTGCGGCCGAAGAAGGCAAAAGGCAGCAGAACGAAGCCCGCGAGGGTCACGAGCTTGAATTCAAGAATCGTGACGAAGATCTGCACCGCGAGGATGAAGAAGGCGAGCACCACGATCACCCAGGCGATGAGCAGGATCATGATCTGGACGAAGTTGGTGAATAGCCCGACAGGTCCGACGAGATCGGCCGACGCGTCGAGCAAGGGCTGCGCCGCATCGAGGCCTGTCGCCGCGACCATGCCGGGTCGCATGAAGTCGCCGATCGCCATCGCGCTGCCGCTTGCCCTCAGACCAAGCCCGGCGAAGCTTTCGAGCAGGATGACCGAAAGCGTCTGAAAGTTTCCGATAATGAAAGCGAAAACACCGATATAGAGCGTCTTCTTGACGAGCCGCTGCAGCACATCCTCATCGGTCCCCCATGCCCAGAAGAGCGCCGCGATCGTCACGTCGATCACGATCAGCGTCGAGGACAGGAAACCGACCTCCCCGCCGAGCAGGCCGAAGCCGCTGTCGATGTAGGTCGAAAAGACCGAGAGGAAATTGTCGATAACGCCGGTGTCGTTCATGACGCGTCCCCACTGGATCGGAAAAAGTGCCGGCGGCGCGCCTCCCATGCAGCCGTGCATTCGGGGTCGGCGGTGGTCACCGTGCGGCAACGGCGAAGCGCGTCGGCGAATTCAGGGGGTGCGCCCTCTTCCGGGTTGGAAGAAGCGGGCGCACGGGGCGCGGGCGGATCCAGCGCAGCGACGAGGCCGAGCGTCAGCGCGAGCCCTCCGACGATCGCCGCCAGCACCAGTTTTCCCGCCCGGCCCATCTCAATTGCCCTTGCGGAAGCGGCGGAAGCGCTCGCGGCCTTCGGCTTCGGCCGCCGCCGAACGCGCCGCGTCGAGCGTCGTCGCCCTTGCCTGTGCCGTCACCGCGGCTGTGAGATCGGCGATCTGCTGCGACTGGAGGGCAAGCAGCTGATTGCCCGCTTGCGCCGCCTGCAGCGCGCCTGTCGCGGACTGGCTCGCAGTAACGAGCGTCGTGATCGACTGGCGCGACGTTCCCAGGTTGCTCGCGATGCCCGCCTGCACCTTCATCGCATCCTCGAACGCGGCGACGCTGTCCCGCCATCGATCCTCCGCCCCCGCGACGAGCGCGGCATGGCTGCCGGTGAGCGAGCCCGCCTTGTAGCGCTGGTTGAACGCCGCCTTCACGTCGGAAACGTCATACGCGATGCGCTGCGCCTCCCCGAGGAGCTGCCGCGTCTGGTCAACCTGCGCCTGCAGTTCGCCGAGCGTCGAGACGGGCAGGGTCGTCAGGTTACGCGCCTCGTTCATCAGCGACGTCGCCTGGTTCTGCAGCTGCTTGATCTGGTTGTTGATCTGCTCGAGCGTCCGTGCGGCGGTCAGGATGTTCTGCGAATAGTTGCGCGGATCGTGGACGATCCCGCCGACCTGCGCCTGGGCCGGCACCGCGACGATCGTGACGGGCAGTGCCGAGACGAGCAGACAGAGCGTCGCGGCGGCGTAACGAATGGACTTCATGGCAAGGTCTCCTCGGATGGTGGGGCGGCGATGGTGGGGAGCAGCTCGGCCGCCCATTCGAGCTTTCGGTGAGCGAGCCAGGCGGCGGCGAAGCCCGCAGCGCCATGGTCGGCGTAGAGTTCGCCAATGCGGATCTGGTCGGCCTTCGCCGACGCTGCCGTGAAGGCGAGCGCAACCTCGCCAAGGCCAAGATCGAACAGCCGGTTGCCGAGGCGGGTCTGGCAGTAATAGTCGCGCTTCGGAGCGGCACGGCCCAGGATCTCGATCTGCCGGTCATTGAGACCGAACCGCTCGTATATCCGGGCGATCTGCGGTTCGGCGGCACGCTCGTTCGGCAGGAATATCCGGGTCGGACAGCTCTCGATGATCGCGGGTGCAATCGCCGACGTCTCGATGTCCGCCAGGCTCTGCGTCGCGAACACGACGCTCGCATTCTTCTTGCGAAGCGTCTTCAGCCACTCGCGCAGCTGCGCGGAGAAGGCCGGGCTGTCGAGCACCAGCCATCCCTCGTCGATGATGATCAGCGTCGGTGAGCCATCGAGGCGACCGGCAACGCGGTGGAAGAGATAGGATAGCACGGCGCCGGCCGATGCCGCGCCGACAAGTCCCTCGGTTTCGAAGGCTTGCACCCGGGCTGCCCCGAGCCGTTCCCCGTCAGCGTCGAGGAGACGCCCCCAAGGACCGCCGATGCAATAGGGTGCGAGCGCCTGTTTCAGGGGATAGGACTGGAGCAGCACCGCGAGACCGGTGAGCGTCCGCTCGGCCACGGGCGCTGTGGCGAGCGATTGCAGCGCCGACCAGAGATGTTCTTTTGCCGCCGGGTCGATCTTGACCCCCTCGCCGGCAAGCAAGGCTCCGAGCCAGTCCGCAGCCCAGCTGCGCTCGGCCGGATCGTCGATGCGCGCCAGCGGCTGGAGCGCGACCCCTGCATCCCCGCCGTGCAGCGCGCCGCCGAGATCCTGCCAGTCCCCGCCCATTGCGAGCGCGGCCGCGCGGATGGAACCGCCAAAGTCGAAGGCGAAGACCTGGGCCGCCTCATAGCGGCGAAATTGCATCGCCATCGCCGCCAGAAGCACCGACTTGCCCGCCCCGGTCGGGCCGACGATGAGGCAATGGCCGACATCGCCGACATGAAGAGAGAGGCGGAACGGGGTCGAGCCTTCGGTCTTGCCGTAGAGCAAGGGGGCGTCTCCGAAATACTCGTCCCGTTCCGCTCCCGCCCACACGGCCGAGAGGGGGACCATGTGCGCGAGGTTCAGCGTGGAGATGGGAGGCTGGCGGACATTGGCGTAGACATGGCCGGGCAGGCTTCCGAGCCACGCCTCGATCGCGTTCATGCCCTCCACTGTGCAGGTGAAATCGCGGCCCTGGATTACCTTCTCCGCGAGCCGCAGCTTCTCGGCCGCAAGTGCAGGATCCTTGTCCCAGACGGTGAGCGTCGCGGTGACATAGGCGACGCCCGCTTCGTCCGCGCCGAGTTCCTGCAGCGCGAGGTCGGCATCGGCCGCCTTGTTCGAAGCGTCGCTGTCCATGAGCACCGACTGCTCGTTGGTCATTACTTCCTTGAGAATGGCGGCGATCGACTTGCGTTTCGCGAACCATTGCCGGCGAATTCTGGTGAGCAGCTTCGCAGCGTCGGTTTTGTCCAGCATGATCGCGCGGGTCGACCAGCGATAGGAGAAGGCGAGCCGGTTGAGATCGTCGAGGATCCCGGGCCAGGTCGCGCTCGGAAATCCGGTGATCGTCAGCGTCCGTAGATGATAATCGCCCAGCCGCGGCTCGAGGCCGCCCGCAAGCGGCTCGTCGGCGAGGAGCGCGTCAAGATAGGCCGGGGTTTCGGGCACGCGTACGCGCTGCCGCCGCGTCGAGACCGTGCTGTGGAGATAGGTCAGGGTCGCCGCGTCGCCGAGCCATTCGGCCTCGGGCATGAAACCTTCGACGAGATGGAGCACGCGGTTGGTGCGATCGACGAAACTCCTGAGATGATCGTGCGGGTCGACACCGCCCGATGCCATGCCCTCGTAGAGCCACGCCTCGGCGCGCGACACGTCCTCGGCCGGCGGCATCCAGAGCAGGGTCAGGAAATAGCCGCTCTCGAAATGCGCCCCTTCCTCGCGAAACTGTTCGCGGCGTTCCATGTCGACGAGCGCCGAGGCCGGATCGGGAAAGGTAGACGAGGGATAGTCGTTCGAGGGCATGCGCTGAGCTTCGACGAAGACCGCCCAGCCCGAGCCGAGCCGGCGCAGTGCGCCGTTGAGCCGCGCAGTGACCGACACGAGCTCGGCGGGCGTCGCGCTCTCGAGATCGGGGCCGCGGAACCGCGCGGTTCGCTGGAACGCGCCGTCCTTGTTGAGCACGACGCCCTCGCCCACCAGTGCGGCCCAAGGGAGAAAATCGGCAAGACAGGCGGATTTGGAACGATATTCGCCGAGGTTCATCATGGCCGCATCCAGACAGGATATTTGAGGTGACGCCGCGCAACGTCGACGAACTGCGGATCGCGCCGCGCCGCCCAGACGGACAGCGCATGGCCGATCGCCCAGAGCAGGAGGCCTGCGATCCAGAGCCGCAGCCCGAGACCGATCGCGCCAGCGAGCGTGCCGTTCACGATTGCGAGGCTGCGCGGCGCGCCGCCGAGCAGGATGGGCTCGGCCAGCGCCCGGTGAACAGGCGCGAAGAATCCGGCCACCTCCCCTTCCCGGCCCATCAGACGAGCGCTCCGCCGCCGAAGGAGAAGAAGGACAGGAAGAAGCTCGAGGCGGCGAACGCGATCGACAGGCCGAACACGATCTGCACGAGACGGCGGAAGCCGCCCGAGGTGTCGCCGAACGCGAGGCTGAGGCCGGTGACGATGATGATGATGACCGCGACGATCTTGGCGACCGGCCCCTCGATGCTTTCGAGGATCGACTGAAGTGGCGCTTCCCACGGCATCGACGACCCGCCGGCGCTTGCGGGCACTGCCACAGCGAGGCCAACGAACAGCGCGGTGGGCAAAATAAGCAGGCGGCGCGCGGCGCGCCGGACAGCGTCGGTCATCGGGATTCTCCTTCGGGGGACATGAGAGAGGTCAGGCGATAGTCGCCGCTCAGCGGGTCGAGGCCATCGAGGCGCGCGAGTTCGGCAAGCCGGCGTCCGGTGCAATCGCGAACGAGCACCGCGACCAGGTCGATCGTCTCGGCGAGCAGCGCGCGCGGGACGGTGACGACGGCTTCCTGGATCAGCTGCTCCATGCGGCGGATCGCGCCGAGCGCGCTGCCGGCATGGATCGTTCCGATGCCGCCCGGGTGGCCGGTGCCCCATGCCTTCAAGAGGTCGAGTGCCTCGGCACCGCGAACCTCGCCGATCGGGATACGGTCGGGCCGGAGCCGGAGCGACGAGCGAACAAGATCGGAGAGCGACGCGACGCCGTCCTTCGTGCGCATCGCAACCAGGTTCGGCGCCGCGCACTGGAGCTCGCGCGTGTCTTCGATGAGGACGATGCGGTCCGACGTCTTGGCAACCTCGGCGAGGAGCGCGTTGGTAAGCGTGGTCTTTCCGGACCCCGTCCCGCCCGCGACGAGGATATTGCGCCGTTCGGCGACCCCGCGACCGAGCACATCCGCCTCGGCCGGGCGCATGATGCCGGCCGCGACATAATCGGCGAGCGTGAAGATCGCGACGGCAGGCTTGCGGATCGCAAATGCGGGTGCGGCAACCACGGGCGGCAGCAGACCTTCGAACCGCTCGCCGCCTTCGGGGAGCTCGGCCGACACGCGGGGGGCCTGCGAATGCACTTCGGCTCCCACATGGTGCGCGACGAGGCGAATGATGCGCTCGCCATCCGCGGCGGCAAGCAGCAGTCCGCTGTCTGCGAGGCCGACGCCGAGACGGTCGATCCAGAGGCGGCCGTCCGGATTGAGCATGACCTCGACGATCGAGGGGTCTTCGAGCCATTCCGAGATCGCGCCGCCGAGTGCCGTCCGGAGCATCCGCGCTCCGCGACTTTTTGTTTCAGTTCGGAATGAATCGGCACCCATGGCGACCCCGTCAGCGTGGCCAGGCAACGGCGCCCGGCTCGACGGGGACGAGTAAGAGACGCAGAATTATCGGGTCGGCAACAGCAATTTGCGCGCTTCCAACCCGGTCGGGCACAAACCATCTCGGTCAAAGTCGTCTGCGGGCAACTCCGCGCGGCGTAGCCGCGACTCACCCGACAGGCCTTGCGCCAACGCGCATTTTGACAAGAGTGTAAGGATGAATGATTCGGGGTCGCACCCAGACAATGACGAAGACCGCTGGAACCGCCTGACCGAGAAGCAGCGCGCGTGCCTCGACCTGCTCATCGAGCACAAGACCTCGAAGGAGATTGCGCGCCTGCTCGATATTTCCAAGCACAGTGTTGACCAGAGGCTTACGACGGCGCGCGATGCGCTCGGCGTGAGCGATCGAAACGAGCTCGCGTTTGTCTATCGCCACCTCCGCGAAACATACGATCCGATGACATACGACACGGTGGGTATTCCCCCGCCCCCCCAGCTAGTGCCATCCGACTTCCAGGACGGAAGCCCGCCCAACCTCATGGAATTACACGAGAGTTCCGCGGCGTTGGGCGAAGCTGGTGACAATGGCTCTTCGTTCAGGGATTTGTGGAGACGCGATCATGGTTCGGCTGCCCGGGTCTGGATTTACCTGACCGGCATCGGGGTGACCGTATTGATCCTGCTTGGCGGCCTTGGAATCGCCCAGGCGCTCGATCGACTGCTCGCTCACTGATCTCAGGTTCAACCGTGAAAGAAGACCGAGGTCTCGAGACTTCGGTGGAGGAAACGCATGTCCAATGAATTGACAGCCATGACCGCCCGGCTCCAGCGCGAGGTTCCGATCGCCGAGACCCGTATCGACGACGCACTGATCGCCGTCTCGTCGCTGATGACGAGCGTCGTTACCGCCCGCCGCGTGACGGGTGTCGCGGCGAAGACCGGACAGGGAACGATTATCCGCCTCGCCAAGGCGCAGCTGTCGCTTGTCGAAGTCAGCGGCGACATTCTCCGTGCGCATGGCGAGCTGGCCGAGATCGGCAAGGAAACGGCCGGCTACGATCTTCGCGAATGCCCGAACCAGGCGTCGGCCGGAGCAACGCATATCTCGTCGGTGGCATGAGGTGAATTGACCGAGGGCAATCGGCATGAAAAACGAGCGGCATGCGTATCGCGATATTTGCCGCTATCCTGCTGATTGCTCTCGTTTATGCGACGTGGCGCGGTGGCGGCCCGGAGCGGACGATGGTCGGGATCGCGGTGATCATCGTGATCTGGGACCGGCTCATGGTCGCCTTTGGGACCGTGGTCTATCATTCGCTCGACATTGGCTATCTCGCGCTCGATCTGTTCGGGGCGGCTGCAACGCTGGCTCTTGCAATGACGGCGTATCGCTTCTGGCCGCTGATCGCAGCCGTGATCCACGCCCTGCCGCTCCTTGCCCACTTCAGCCGGTTCGTGGACATTGCGATGAACCCGGTCGTCTATCTCACGATGCAGGTTGCCTCCTCATGGCTCCTGCCTCCGCTGCTGATCGCTGCCACCTGGCAGCATCAAAGGCGTTTGAAACGCGACGGCAGCGATCCGTCCTGGCGAAACTCGTTGCGGCCGTTGCCCCGGAAGACGGCGAGCGCCTAGCAAGCGCCCTTCTTGCCGAGTTTCGGACGATCGCTCGCGTGTGGTCGCAATCGCGAGAGAGCCTGGAGCGCGTTCTCGGACTTGGCTCGCCGGTCGCCGACCTTCTCATCAACGCTCATGATGCCTCGGTGGAATCGTTCGCCGGCGAGCTTGCCGGCCTGAAGCTCGACCCGTTCGCCCCCGCCTTGCGCCAGTATCTGATCTCCTCGATGGGCGGTTTGCCCGACGAGCGGCTTCGCATCCTGTTTCTCGACGGCGCGCAGCAGCTGATAGCCGATGAGGAACTGCAGCACGGAACGCTGGCGCATCTCGTCATTCACCCGCGGACGATTTTCCGACGGGCGCTCGAGCTCAATGCCGCCAATATCATCCTCGTCCACAACCATCCGAGCGGCGACGCCTCGCCGAGCGCCGAGGACGTCCATGCGACGCGCGTCATCGAGCAGGTTGGCCGCGCGCTCGATGTTCACCTCGTCGACCATATCGTCGTTGCCTCGACCCATGTTCATCACATCGTCAATCGCGAGCCCGACGTCCCGCAAGCGGGCGGATCATCTTTTTCCCTGCGGTCGCCGGACCCCTTGATCACGGGCGCATCACCCGACCCCGCATTCGCCAACGCGCTTGTCGCGTCGCGGCGGCGCCTTCTCCGGCTGCAGCTTCTCGCCGCTCCCGAACTGTTCGGGGACCCGGCCTGGGAGATGCTCATCGATCTGTTCATCCACGAGCGGCAGCAGAAGGATCTCTCGATCAGCGCGCTTTGCGTCCCGGTCGGTCTCCCCATGAGCAGCGCGCTTCGCCTCGTGCAAAAGCTCTGCGACGCCGGGTTGGTCCGCCGCATCCGAGACCCGATCGATGGCCGACGCTCCATCATCCGGCTTATGCCGGCGACGTCGCGCCTTCTTGCAGCCTATTTCGCGGCAGGGTCGGAATGATCGGTCGGCGCCATGTCGCGCGACAGTTCGGAGGCCAGCCGCGGCCCCGCCTCCATCCTTCGCGCGAGCGCATCGACGAACGCCTCCCAGCGCCGCTTGCCCGAAGATTGCGCGGCGGCGAGTGCCGTGTCGGGGAGCGGCGGACTATTTGTGAGCCAATGACGAACCAGCATCGCGAGCGTCTCCGCGCATAATTCGCTCTGCCACTCGATCCGGTCGAGCTGCCGGGACATCCGATCGAGGCGCCGCGTCACCATCGCCTCGATCCGCTCGTCATGGTCGCCGCTCAGGAGCGAAGCGAGCGCTGCCTCGACGACCTCCGTCCGCGTCAGCCGCCGCTGCTCCGCCCGGTCTGCCACCAGCTGCACCAGCCGAGCATCGAGCCGGAACGTCTGCTTGACGGTCCCGCCCCTCACAGGTCGATGCCGTCATCGGGATCGAGCGATGCGGCGCGGGCGCCCCTCGCCAGCCGCCGGTCGGCCGCGGCGCGAAGCCGCGCGGCGTCGGCTTGCTCGTCCTGATCGCCGAAGTCGAACTCGCCGACCGCCGGGGTCGCGGGCTGTGCGACATCCTCATGCAGCGGCAGCTCGGGTTCCTGGCGAATGCCGCCGTTGGGCGCATCTTCGTCCAGCTCATCCGGCGGCGCCGCGTCGCTTGCGGGCCCAAGGGTGGGCGCGAGGCCGCTCCAGTCGTCGGGTCGCCGGACCGCCTCCCCGCCGGACGACGGCGGCGGCAGAATACGCTGCATAAAGCGGCGGTCGGCATAATAGCGGGCCTTCTGCGCGCGGATCGGCGGCAGTCCCGACGCCATCACGATTTCCTCGTCGCTCGGCAATTGCATCACCTCGCCGGGAGTCAGCAACGCGCGGGCCGTCTCGGTTCGCGACACCATGAGATGGCCCAGCCAGGGGGAGAGGCGGTGGCCGGCATAATTCTTCATCGCCCGCTGCTCGGTTGCCGTGCCGAGGGCATCGGATATACGCTTGGCCGTCCGCTCGTCGTTGGTGGCGAAGCTGACGCGGACATGGCAATTATCGAGGATGGCATTGCTCTGGCCATAGGCCTTCTCGATCTGATTGAGCGATTGCGCGATCAGGAAGGCCTTGATCCCATATCCCGCCATGAACGCGAGCGCGCTCTCGAAAAAGTCCAGGCGGCCGAGCGCCGGGAACTCATCGAGCATGAAAAGAAGCCGCTGGCCGCGCGCCGGCGGGTTTAGCTCTTCGGTAAGCCGCCGGCCGATCTGGTTGAGGATCAGCCGCATCAAGGGCTTGGTCCGGCTGATGTCGCCGGGAGGGACGACGAGATAGAGCGAGACCGGCGCGGTCCCGCTCACCAGATCGGCAATGCGCCAATCCGATCGCCCCGTCACCGCAGCTATCACGGGATCGCGATAGAGACCGAGAAAGGACATCGCCGTCGACAGGACTCCGGAACGCTCATTCTCGCTCTTGTTCAGAAGTTCTTGTGCGGCAGCGGCGACGACAGGATGAACCTTCTCGCCGAGATGCCGTGTCGTCTTCATGCGATAGAGGGTCGCCTCGATCGGCCGGCGCGGGTCCGAAAGAAAGGACGCCACTCCTGCGAGCGTCTTGTCGGCTTCCGCGTAAAGAACATGGAGGATCGCGCCGACGAGAAGCGCATGGCTCGTTTTCTCCCAATGATTTCGCTTCTCGAGACTGCCTTCCGGATCGACCAGCACGTCGGCGACATTCTGAACGTCGCGCACCTCCCACTCGCCGCGGCGGACTTCGAGCAGCGGATTATAGGCCGAGGATCGGGAGTTGGTCGGATCGAACAGAAGCACGCGGCCATGTAGTGCCCGGAAGCCAGCTGTCAGCTGCCAGTTCTCGCCCTTGATGTCGTGGACGATGCAGCTGCCGGGCCAGGTAAGAAGCGTCGGAATCACGAGCCCGACCCCCTTGCCAGAACGTGTCGGTGCGAAGCAGAGAATATGTTCGGCCCCGTCGTGCCGGAGATAGCGGCCCGAGAAGCGGCCGAGGATGACCCCGTCCTTGCCGAGCATGCCGGCGGCGCGAATTTCCCGGACACCGGCCCAGCGGGCCGACCCATAGGTCTCGGCGCGCCGCCGCTCGCGCGCACGCCATACCGACATCGATATGGCGGTGACGATGGACAGAAATCCGCCCGACGCCGCAATCGCGGCGCCGCGGTAGAAGATCGGCGGCGCATAAGCGTCATAGGCGAACCACCACCAGAAAAAGGCGGGCGGCGGATAGACGGGATATCCGGACATGTAGAACCAGGGTTCGCCGAGGCCCGCCTGATAGCCGAGTGCCGCCGCGGTCCATTGCGTCGCGCCCCATACACCCGCGGTGACGATCGCAAATATGACGAGGATCTGACCCCACAGGATCTTGTCGTTCATGGCGTGCTCCTGCCTATATGCCAAGCCCGCGGCCGCGGCCTATCGTCCAGTCGATGCCGCCGCCCGCAGCTGCGGTCCCGGCGACATGCTTGCCGAGATGCCGGTCGAGCGCCGGCCGCCAGGGGACGAGCTGAAAGCCCCTGCCGTCGTCGATCATCGCGAACCGGCCCGAGGCGAGCGAGACGCGTTCGCGGTAGATGCCGCTCACACTCTCCCCCGCCCCATACCAGCAGTGAACGAGGCCGGTGCGCGCACCGATCGCCGCACCTGCCGCCTCGAGCTCCCGCTGCTTCAACGTCTCGATCAACCCTTGCTGCGGCACCAACCGCTGTCCTTCGCGGCGCATCAGTCCTTCGCCCTCGAGATAGGCCACACGAATCTCCATCGCGCGCTGCACCTCGGCTCCGAAACCCGACGCAGCAGCGCTCGCGTCGCGCGCGATAATCCGGCGATCGAGCCAGGTCGCGCCATCCGCGGTAACCTGAGCGGCGAGCGGCAGGTCCGACCGCAGCGCAAGCGAGATTTGCCGCTTGCCATCGCGCGTGTCCCATCCGCGCAGCTCGACGATGGCACCCGGCGCCGCATCGCCCGTCCAGTCCAGATCGGCGAAGCGCAGATGATGGGCCCGCCCGTCGACCCCGTCGACGATCGCATAGGCGCTTCCTGTGAGCTCGTCGTCGAGCCCCCGGGCGACGAGCCGGCCGATGACCGGCCCCTCGCCGCCGCCGTGGATCATGATCGCGCCTGCGTCGAATGCGAGGCGCTGGACCCGCATCTCGCGGTGGATCGTCTTGATGATGTCGCCGCGCAGCGCAAGATCACGAAGCACGCCTTCGGCGCGCGGATCGATGATGAAGACGGCTGGCCCGAGACTGGACGCCAAGCCGAGCTTTTCCAGCTCAGCGGCCCTGCCCAACAGGTGCCGGTCACCCGCCGCCGCTGCGCCCGGGACTGGCCTCAGGTCAATCAACCCCGTCTCGTCGGCGCGGGCCGCCAGGTCGGCGTCGAGCGACGTCCAGCGCTCGGCCATAACCTCGCGGGCGCGCGCGGCGTCGATGGTCCGTTCGGTCCGCGGTCCGAGCTCCAGCGTCGCAAGCTCGGACGCGCGGCCGCGAATCCCCTCCGCGATATAGGCGCGATCCACGACGAGATCGGCGCCCTCCCCGTCCACACCGCGCACGAGAATATGTATATGCGGATTGTCGGTGTTCCAATGATCCACCGCGACCCAGTCTAGGCGCGTGGCAAGGTCGGCTTCAACCTGCCGCATGAGATCGCGCGTGAAGGATCTGAGGTCCTCGATATCTGCCGCATCCTCCGGGCTAACGATAAGACGGAAGTGATGGCGGTCGTCGCCGCATCGAGCCGCGAAGGCCGTCCGATCCGCTGCGTCGCTCGACGCGTCGAACATCGATGCTTCGCGTCCGTCGCGCGTCACGCCATCGCGCTCGAGATAGGCGATGTGCCGGCCCAGCGGCGCGGCGCGGAAGCTTGCACCCTTATGTCGAACGATGCGCGCCATCACGGTCACGCGCCGCATCGCGGCGCCGCGGCGGATTGCCGCGAGCGCCTGACGGCCGCGGCCATGCCGTCCCGTTCCGCCTCCGCGGCCGCCGCCCGGGCGCGACCGGGTAAAACCCGAGCGGGCAGCCGCGCGTTTCACCTGCGCGCCAAGTTTCGCGGCCCGCCGCGCTGAGCCAACCCCCGCATCCCTGCCCCTTCCCGGCCGGACCCGGAAATCATGATCATCGCGGCTCATGATGTTCGAGCCTGACAACAAGCCTCTGAAATCAGGCCATAAATAGTGACGGCGTATGGCCGTAGAAAGCAGGTGCCATACGAAATTGTGCCGTTAATCCAGCCACATACCGCCAGCAAGCTGGCAGGTCTTTTATCTTGCCCTCCCAATTTTCCTCCTCTGCATTCAGGCATGCACCCGTCCTCAGAGCTTGAAAGCGATGGCGACGCGTCGCGGGAGACGATCATTGGTCGCGCCCGGAAAGCGGGACGAAGAGCGGCGATGGCAGGCGCGGTGGCGGCGCCGGAGTTGCATCCGCCTTGCGACCGGACGGCAGCGTAGCTGCCTCGGAAGCGGCTTGGCCTCCGCTTTCGATCGGCCGGGCAAAGAGCGACGCGCTGCGCCAGCCGGGCGCTTCGCGACCCGGCGCGGGAGCGAGCGGAGCGATGCTCGATGCGCCGAGGGCGGGAGCGATGGCGGCGATATAAGCGATGGTCTCGGCGGGAAGTCCGCGCCGCCCAGCCGCATAGGCATCGGCGCGGCCGGGGCCCGCATTGTAAGCGGCGAGCATGAGCGTGATGTCGCCGTAGCGGTCCCACATGCTGCGCAGATATGCCGCGCCCGCATGGATGTTCGCGCGCGTGTCATAGGGGTTTGAGCCGAGCCGATGGCGCGCCGTCAGCATCGCCCATGTCGCGGGCATGATTTGCATGAGGCCCATTGCACCGGCGTGCGACAGGGCGCGTGGATTGCCGCGGCTCTCGGCGAGCATGACGCGCCAGATCCACGCTTCCGGGATGCCGAAGCGAAGCGAGGCCTCCGCGACATGGGCCGCATAGGGCGCGCCGGCGGCGGGCGCAGCCCGCGTCGCCGCGTTGCCCTGCCCCGCGGCAATGGCTGCAACGCCGAGCAGCAGCGCGCCGGCGAAGCGTGCGGCGCGGAAGCGCGCCGAGCGAGCCGGATGGCGCACCGCTCAGCCCTTGGACTGCGGCGTCGGCCGCGACCAGAGAAGGAGATATTCGTCGTCATTCTGGCCCGAGCGGATCAGATTGGCGCGAATGGGCATGCCGAGCGCCGGGTCGTCGATCTGCAGCGCGATATAGGAGCCCGCGCGTTCGCTCTGCCGCTCCCAGCCCGCCCCGATCTCGACGCCGGTGTCGGCTTCGACGAGGAGCACGCGCCACGCGGGAGCATTCTCGGCGTCGATCGGGCGCGCCGGAACGATCGCGACCATCGCATCGAGCGTGAGCGTGCGGAGCTGGCCGGCGTAGCCGTCGTCGGCCGTTTGAAAGCTTCCAATGATCATGAGGTGGGTTTCCTTTTCTGCGGGGTGGTGGGACAATCTGAAGCGCCGCCGCGCCAGCGCAGCGGCGCGCCGGGTGCATCGCGCGTGAGCAGCGGATGCGCGGTGCCGATCAGGCTTTCGGCGCGAAGCGGCCCGAAATAGCGGCTGTCGAAACTGTCTGGCGCCGAGCCGAGCAGCAGGAATTCGCCGCGCGCGAGACGGAGGCAGCCGAGCCAGCGCGGCAGCGCGCGGCCGAGGCGATCGGCCGGCCGGGCGCGCGCCGCGAAACGGCCGTCGACCGTCACAAAGACACCGCTCCGGCAGACGAGTGCGCCCTCACCTGCGGCGACGCGCTTCAAGAGCGGCACGCCGCGAGGCAGGTATCCGCGCTCTGCGAGCAGCGCAGCGACCGCCTCCGGAGGGCCCACCAACACGAAGTCGCCAACCATCGGCTCCGCACCGACGTCGATCCGGTAAAGGCCGAGCGGCTCGCTTGCGCTTGCGTTCCAGACGAGACGCGGCGCGGGCGCCAGCATGTGGGCGGCCGCATACAGGCCAGCGAAAGCAGCGGTCGCGATAGCGGTCGCGCGCAGCCAGTGCCGGTTCACAGACCGAGCGCCTGCCGCTGGAGCCAGGCCTTGTGCCGCTCGACGCCGTAAGGCCTGAACGGCAACCCGGCGGCAAGATGACTGCCGATGTGGCGCCAGTGATCGGGCGCCACATCGCTGGGGTCTACGCCTGCGGCTTCGATCGCGTCGATCGCTCCGAGAACTTGCTGGACTTTGGGCCAGCCGTCGATCCTGAGCAGAAGGTCACCGCCGGGGCGGACGAATGGATGCGTGGCGAAGGGCGCGCCCGGTGCGACCGCGGCGATCACCGCGATGCTCGAATGGATCGTGCCGAAATCGTTGGACGTCCAGCGCACGAATGCGAAAACCGAACCCGGCCGGAAAGCTTCGACACGCGTGCGACGGCTGACGATTTTCGTCGCCGCGACACGGCCGAAGCGGATCCACTGCTCGAGGCGCTGCTCGATCCAGGTCAACTCGACCTCGGTCAGTGTGCTTGCCGGCGAGCGGCAGCCCGGCGCCGGGAAGGCGGCGGTGTGGCCGGATGACGGCGGCAGGGATGAAGACGCGCGTGTCATCGGCGCACCGGCGGCCGGCGGCGCAGCGGCGTGATGTCGCCGACGCCCGGATCCTTGTTCGACGTCTTCGAGCCGATGGCGGCCCAGGCGTCGAGGTCGGCAATCTTGTAGACGATGCGGCGGCCGAGCTTGTGAAATCGCGGGCCGGTTCCGTAGCAACGATGCTTTTCGAGTGTCGCTGCGGAGACACCGAGGTGCAGCGCGGCGTCGGGCGTACGCAGGTATCGCGGTACGACGGGTTCGGGAATATCGCCCAAGGTCAGCCTCCATAGGGAAGCCGGAAGCCCGGTCGGGCTAGCGGCAACGAGGCCGCGACAATTGAAGGTAGGAAGGCCGCTTCGTAACGGACAAACCGGGCGGGTCGTACAATGTCCCGCTCAGGGGGCGAGCAGCCTCCGGTACCCGCCGTCACGCATCCCGATCGCGGCGCGCTGCCAGCGCGCGATGCGGCGGCGCTCGCTCGATACGTCCCAATCAGGCGCCGAATATTCGCGCACGCCGGCGGTCAGCAGCGCGGCCGCCATTTCGCGCGCGCTTGCGCCCTCGACGCTCGCGTCGAGGAGGCGCAGCCACTGCACAAGCCGCCAACGCTCGGTCGCGCCAGGCTGCCCGATCGCGAGAAAGCGTGCACCGCCGCCGCCAGGCAGGCGAGCCTGAATTGCCGAGGCGACCGCAAGGCGCAAGGCGCCGCCGCGGTCGGCCGGCGCCGAATAAGCGAGCGGCTCGTTCGCGGCGCATCGGCGCAGCCAGATGCGGTAGCGGCGCCCGCGATCGCACAGGACGATGTGCCATTCGCCCGGCAACAGCAGTTCGGCGGCGACGGGCGCCGCAGCGATCAGTTCGGCGACGCGGGCGGCGGCGAAGCCGCGCAGCGCCGGCTCGGCGATCGCGACAAGCGAGCAATTTTGGGGCCGCCAGATCGCCGGCGCGGTGGCGGCGCCGAGATCAGGGCGCGCTGCGAAAGACTAACCCCCAACGGTCCGCGATGCCGGCAAGGCGATCGGCCCGGAGCGCGGACGGCGCAGCGAGCGCTTCCGCGAACGCGCTTTGATAGGCGGGGCTGCGCCGGAGAAATTCCTGCGCAAAGTCCGCCCGATCATATTTTTCGAATATCTTCGGAAAATATGGCGACTGCCATCCGACTGTTTGATCCATTCGCACCTCCGACCCGAATGATGTGCATTTGCGCGGATTTCCGGCAATCGCGATGCGCCGGCGGCTTCATGGTTAATGCCGCGCAAGGGGCCTTCTTAGCGCAGATTTTCTCGAATATCGCACGCTAACGCCCTCAATCTGGGGGTATATCGCCCGGCCGAAGCCGGGCGATCGTCCGCGATCAATCGCGGCGGCTCTGCCTGCTCCAGACGAGATCGTGCTCGTCATTTTCGCCGGGGAACAGCTGCGCGAAGATGGGCGCTGTGAAGCTCGGGTCGTCGAGCTTGACCGAGAGATAGGGTCGCTTGTCCTGGCTCGTCTTCTGCCAGGCGGCGCCGACTTCAGCCTCGCCGACGAAGACCCGGTGGCTCGGCGCGTTCCCGCTGCTCGCCTGCTCGGGGACGATGCGCACCGATGTTGCCTGCACCGACAGCGTGACGATGGAACCCTGAAACTCGCCGTCGACGAGGTGGAATGTACCGATCTTGCTCATGATCTCAACCTTTCTGCTGCTCGGGCCGCACCAGCGCGGCCTCGATGCGCATCGCAGGCCGGCAACGGGACGTGCCGCAGCCGCAAGGCCCGCAGCGCAGCGAAGGACGCGGCGACGCATCTTTCTTGTCTCGCGAGGAACGGCGGCACGCCGGGGGAAGAAAGTTGCGGGAGCCGCGTTGCGGCAAACGGACCGGCGAAGCGAATTGCCGGCAGATCGCGCATTGGAAGAGGCCGTCCGGGTGCTGCTGACGGAGGCCGGGATCGAGCCGGAAGAGATCGGGATAACCGCGACGGGGGTCCTGGCTTCTATCGCGCTTCCTCGGCAGGCCCATCGACCGGATCGCGGGGCAGCGGGGCTGCCGATATGGATCGCCAGGAGGCTGCCGCCGCCGCAACCGCGGCGCCGGCACCGAGCAGCGGGACGAGAATGCTTGCGGGCAATGCCAGTTCGGCGACCGCCCTTGCCGCCTGATATCCCGCTGCCGCAGCGGGCATCGCGAAAGCCGCCTGGACGAGAAGGCGTCCCGGAATCGACGCGCGCGCGTGGACCCAACGGCTTCCAACAACGAGGAGGAGCCCAACGGCCAAGCCAGCCGCAATCGCGGCGCCGGGCCCGAAGCCGCGGTCAAGCATGACGACGAAAGCCGCGGCTCCGGCATAAGCCGGCAGGGCGAACACCGCGAGACGGAAGAGAAGCCAGACGAGATAGCAGGCGGCCACCCCGCCGAGGATAAGCATGAATGTCACAAGCGTCCTCCCGAGGGACGCGCTCTCCACCACCACCACAGCGCAATCTGCACTGCCTTCATAGCATCATCGCCCCGAGGGCGGTACCGGAACTCGGACCACCCTGGGGGTAATTGCCGGGAATCAGCGGTTGAACGGGTCATATTCGCAGACGATGCAGGCGGGATCGCCGTCGAATTCGTCGCGCGGCATCACCGCGTAGCCCTTTCCGGCCTCGACGAGGACGATTATGACCATCATTGTGCGGGCAAGGTTCCAGCCTAGCGATTGGGCGGTGGAAAGTGGCATGTCAGAGCTCCTGTCCGGGAGCGGGACTATTCCCGCTCGACAGTCGCCCCGGAGGCCGGGTTCAGGCCGCAATCACCGCGCGCATGCGCGGCCCAAGCGCAGCGCAGGGACCCTTTACGGGTTGATTGAAGGAGGTCTGGGCCCGCGCCAGGGGATAGCGGCAGTCGCGCGGGAATAGTTCCGCATGGCGGGCACTCGATCCCATGCCGCTGGCGCAATCGACGTCAGCGGTTCTCCCGCCCCTTGATGAGCACATCCACCAGGCTCGGGTCGGCCAAGGTCGACGTATCGCCGAGCGATCCGAAATCATTTTCGGCGATCTTGCGCAGGATGCGGCGCATGATCTTGCCCGAGCGCGTCTTCGGCAGGCCGGGCGTCAGATGGATATGGTCGGGCGTTGCGATCGGGCCGATTTCCTTGCGGACCTGCTGCTTCAGCGCCGCGACGATCGCGTCGGTCGCCTCGACCCCGGCGTTGAGCGTGACGTAGGCGTAGATGCCCTGACCCTTGATGTCGTGCGGGAAGCCGACGACCGCGGCTTCGGCGACGTCCTCGTGCAGCACGAGCGCGCTTTCGACCTCGGCGGTGCCCATGCGATGGCCCGAGACGTTGATGACGTCGTCGACGCGCCCGGTGATCCGCCAGTAACCGTCGGCGTCGCGGCGGCAGCCGTCGCCGGTGAAATATTTACCCTTGTAGGTCGAGAAATAGGTCTCGGCGAAGCGCTGGTGATCGCCGTAGATTGTCCGCGCCTGCCCGGGCCAGCTGTGCGTTATGCAGAGGTTGCCCTCGGCCGCGCCGCCGGTTTCTTCGCAGACAAGCTCGTTGCCCTCGGCATCGACGAGTTCGGGGCGGATTCCGAAGAAGGGCTTGCCCGCGCTGCCCGGCTGCATCGCGTGTGCGCCGGGCAGGGTCGTGATCATGATCCCGCCGGTCTCGGTCTGCCACCAGGTGTCGATGACGGGGACGCGGCCTTTGCCGACGATCTGGTGATACCAGCGCCACGCCTCGGGATTGATCGGCTCGCCGACGCTGCCGAGCAGGCGGATCGACGACAGGTCGTGGCGGGCCACATAATCGTCGCCCTCGCGCATCAGCGCCCGGATCGCCGTGGGTGCGGTGTAGAGGATGTTGACCTGATGCTTGTCGACGACCTGCCAGAAACGGTCGTGATCGGGGTAATTGGGCACACCTTCGAACATCAGGGTCGTCGCGCCATTTTGCAGCGGGCCGTAGACGACATAGGAGTGGCCGGTGACCCAGCCGATGTCGGCGCTGCACCAGAAGATCTCGCCGGGTCGATAGTCGAAGCCGTACCAGAAGGTCGTCGCGGTCCAGACGCTGTAGCCGCCGACGGTGTGGAGCACGCCCTTGGGCTTGCCGGTCGAGCCCGAGGTGTAGAGGATGAAAAGCGGATTCTCGGCATTCATCGGCTCGCACGGGCAGTCGGCGGGGACATCGGCCGACAGCGCATCATACCAATGGTCGCGGCCTTCCTTCATCGCGACGTCGCCGCCGGTGTGCGCGATGACGAGCACCGCCTTCACCTCGACGCGCTCGAGCGCCTTGTCGACATTGGCTTTCAAGGGAACGGTCTTGCCGCCGCGCAGACCCTCGTCGGCGCAGATCACCCAGTCGCTCGCGCAATCCTCGATGCGGCCGTGGATCGCCTCGGGCGAAAAGCCGCCGAAAACGACGCTGTGCACCGCGCCGATCCGCGCGCAGGCGAGCATCGCCACCGCGCCTTCGGGGATCATCGGCATATAGATGGTGACGCGGTCGCCCTTCCGGACGCCCATCTTTTTCAGGGTATTCGCCATGCGGATGACGTCGGCGAGCAGCGCGGCATAGCTGATCGTCCGCGTCTCGCCGTCGGGCGCGTCGGGTTCGAAGATGATGGCGGTGCGCTCGCCATGGCCCGCGGCGACATGGCGGTCGACGGCGTTATGGCAAAGGTTGAGGACGCCATCCTCATACCATTTGATCGATACGGGGTCGTAGGACCAGTTGGCGATCTTCGTCGGCGGCGTGATCCAGTCGATCCGTTTCGCCTGTTCGGCCCAGAAGGCATCCGGATCGTCGACGCTCTGCGCATAGAGGCGGTCGTAGTCGGCCGCGGTGCAATGCGTGTTCGCAGCAGCGTCGGCAGGAACGGGAACCAGCGGTTCGCTCGCGTAAATATCGGAAGACACCGCTCAGCTCCTCATGGGTCAGGCAAACTGCCAATCGCGCGCGCAATAGGAGGGTTTGCGAAATATGCAAATTGTGAAATTGGCCTTTCCAGAAATTAAATGTCGCAAAGCGGCGAGTGCAAGCCGCCGAACGAAAACCGCCCCCGGGTAAGCGGGGGCGGCATCGGGGTCAGCTCGGCGGGTTCCAGATCAGAACCTTCTTCGACTGGTCGTCGCCCGGCGCGTTGGCGAGATTGCTGTAGATCGTGCCGAATTCGGGCGCCGACATCGTCACCGAGACATATTCGTTGCCGTTCATCTGCGAGGTGCGGACCCAGCCGGCGCCGAGTTCGTAGCCATTTTTCTTGCTGATGACGCGATAGTCGGGCTCGCTTTCCTTGTTCTTGCGGCCGTTCGGCACGATCGCGATCGGGGCCGTGACGTTGAGCGTCGCGAGGGTGCCTTCGAAGCTGCCGTCGGATTTTTCGGTGAGATTTGCGATGGTGGGCATGTGACGTCTCCTTGGTTGCTCGGGGCCAATCCCCGATGGCGCCCATCGGAGGGCCAGCGAGCCGCCGTCACCGAGCGGTACGCGAGGGCGAACCCCCAACGGGGGTTGACGGCACTAGGCGAGCCGGGACCGCAGTCAGGCGCTTAATGAGGGGTGGCGCCGCCACCAGGAACAAGCTGCCGCTCCTGCTCCCACCAATTGCCGGGGCAGCGGCAAACCTCGCTTCCCGGCCTTTCATCCACAGCCCCGACACCGCTTCGCCGCACCGCATCTTGACGCGTAACGACCAAAAGGAACAAAGAGGGAACATAGAACCCCGCCGCCGAGTTATCCGTACCCATGCGCACACCAGCGATCCTCGAAGACATTCGCGCCAAAATCGCGCAAATCGAAGGCGTTGCCGCGCGTCATGACGTCATCCCGTTCGGCATCGAAGATATCGACTCGCGAATCCCGGCTCATGGAATCTCCACCGGCGCGCTTCACGAACTGGCTGGCAGTCCCGAGCTTGCCGACGATGCCAGCGCGACAATCTTCCTCGCCGGCATCCTGGCTCGGTGTGAAGGTCCAGTCTTCTGGTGCCTGAGATGGCGCGACCTTTTCGCCCCCGCGCTTCATCTCGCGGGACTCCATCCCGACCGGCTGATCCATGTCGAGGCGGGGAGCGATACCAATGTGCTCCTCGCGATGGAGGAGTGCCTTCGTCACCCCGGCCTCGCCGGTGTCGTCGGTGAGGTCAAAAAATACAGCACTACCGCCTCGAAGCGCCTACAGCTTGCCGCCGAAGCCTCGGGCGTCCCGGCTTTCATTTTCCGCCGCGCCTGCAAGGCAGGCGAGCCCGCCGAAGGCAGCGCCGCCCTCACCCGCTGGCGTATCACTTCGAGTCCGAGCGAAGATCTCGGTATCCCCGCGATCGGGCGGCCGCGCTGGCGCGTCGCGCTCGAGCGCGCGCGCGGCGGCAACCCCCACAACTGGATTTTGGAGGGATGCGATGCGACGGGTCGTATCGCTCTTCCTGCCGCACTGGTCGACCGACCGGCTGCGCAGGAAGATGCAAAAGCCGCAGCCTGACGGAAGCGCCCCGCCCCGCCCGCTCGTCACCGCGATCCCCGACCATGGCCGCAGGATCGTCGCGGCGACGTGCCGCGAAGCGCGCACGCTCGGCATTGCGCCAGGCATGACGATCACCAAGGCAAGGGCGTTCGCGCCCGAGCTTGATGTCGTCGACGCCGAGCCCGAGGCCGATCTCGAAGGCCTGCGGCGCCTCGCCCTCTGGGCGGGCAGCCGCTATTCGCCGGTCGTCGCCCCCGATCCGCCCGACGGTCTGTGGCTCGACATCACCGGCTGCGCCGCCATCTTCAGCAGCGAGCGCGCCCTCCTCAAGGATCTCCACCGCCGCGTCGCGGCCTTCGGCCTCAGCCTGCAGATCGCGGTCGCCGACACGGCAGGCTGCGCGCATGCGGCCGCGCGCCATGTGCCCGCCGGGAGACCGGTTACGGTCGAGCCGGGCGCGCACCGGAAGGCGATTGCGCTCCTGCCCATCGCGTCGCTGCGCCTGCCTCCCGCAGATGTCGAGGGCCTGAGAAAACTTGGCTTCGAGCGGATCGAGCAGTTGATCGGCGCCCCGCGCGGCCCGCTCGCCAAGCGGTTCGGCCGCGAACTGCATCGCCGCCTCGACCAGGCGCTTGGGGTCCAGCCCGAGCCGATCGAGCCGATCTATCCCGACGAGCTGCCCCGTGCTCGGCGCGGCTTCATGGAACCGATCGCGACCGCCGACGCCTTTGCGCAGGTGATCGGTGACCTGTCGAAGGACATCGCTGCCCAGCTCACGCGCGCCGGAACGGGCGCGCGGCGGCTAGATTGCTATTTCCACCGCGTCGACGGGCAGACGCAGGCGATCCGCGTCGGGACCGCAGCGCCGTCGCGCGATCCCAGGCATCTCGCGAAGCTACTCAGCGCGCGGATCGAGACGATCGACCCCGGGCTCGGCGTCGAGGCGATGACGCTCGTCGCGGCGCTCGCCGAGCGCCAGCGCGGGACGCAGGCCGACGCGCTCGAGAATATCGGCCAGCGCGGCCCAGACCTTCCCGCGCTCGTCGACACGCTCGCCAACCGCTTTGGGCAACGCGCGCTCCAGCGCGCAAGTCCCCGCCCGAGCGCGATGCCCGAGCGCTCGGTCGCCGTGCTCCCTGCTCTTGCGCCCGACAGCGGCGAGAGTTGGAGCGATTGGCCGCGGCCGTCGCGCATGCTCGCGCGGCCCGAGCCCGTCGATGTCGTTGCGCTTCTGCCCGACGATGCGCCCCGCCTCTTCATCTGGCGGCGTAAGCGCTACCGCGTCACGCAGGGCGACGGGCCCGAACGGCTGCAGGGCGAATGGTGGCGCGATGGCGGGATCGAGGGCGAGACGCATCTGACTGTTCGCGACTATTATCAGGTCGAGACCGAGACCGGCGGCCGCTATTGGCTCTTTCGCCTCGGCGACGGCGTGAACCCGGCCACCGGATCGATGCGCTGGTTCATTCACGGAGCATTCGCTTGAGAATGCGACTGGCCATCGAAGGCGCATTCGCATGAGCAGCGATGAGCCCGCTTATGTCGAACTGCAGGTCACCACGCATTTTAGCTTCCTGCGCGGCGCGTCGTCGCCCGAAGAGCTGTTCACCGCGGCGGCGATGCTCGGCCTTCCCGCGCTCGGCGTCGCCGACCGGCACAGTGTCGCTGGCATCGTGCGCGCATGGGATGCCGAGAAGGTCACCGGGGTGCGCGCGCTCACCGGTACGCGCCTCGATCTTGCCGACGGCACCGCGCTGCTCGTCTATCCGAGCGACAAGGCGGCCTATGGCCGGATGTGCCGGCTGCTCAGTGTCGGCAAGACGCGCGCCGGCAAGGGCGCGTGCCATCTCGACTGGCCCGATCTCGAAGATTGGCACGAAGGCCTGCTCGCGATCCTGCTTCCCGATCGCGCCGATTGCAGAGCCGAGACGGCGCTCGCGCGGGCCAAGCGCATCTTCGCCGATCGTCTCTATCTCGCGCTCACGATCCGCCGTCGCCCCGGCGATGCGATCCGGCTGCGCTATCTCGCGGCTTTGGCTGCCAAAGCGAAGGTGCCGACCGTGGCCACTGGCGACGTCCTCTATCATATGCCCGACCGGCGCCTGCTCCAGGATGTCGTCACCTGCATCCGCGAGAAATGCACGATCGACGAGCTGGGCGATCGGCGCGAGCGCTTCGCTGATCGCCACATCAAGACCGCGGCCGAGATGGAGCGACTGTTCCGTCGCTATCTCAAGGACAGCTCGCCCGTCGCGCGAACGCTCGAATTCGCCGCGCGCTGCACCTTCAGCCTCGAAGAGCTGCGCTACCAATATCCCGACGAGATCCAGATACCGGGACGCACGCCGCAAGAGGAACTCGAGCGGCTGACGTGGGAGAAGGCGCCGGCCCGCTATCCCGAAGGCGTGAGCGACAAGGTCCGGGCCCAGCTCGTGCACGAGCTCAAGCTGATCGGCGAACTCGATTACGCGCCCTATTTTTTGACGGTCCACTCAATCGTCGCCGAGGCGCGCCGTCGCGAGATCCTCTGCCAGGGCCGCGGCTCCGCCGCCAATTCGGCCGTCTGCTATGTCCTCGGCATCACCTCGATCGACCCGGTCCGCTCCGAGCTGCTGTTCGAGCGCTTCGTCAGCGCCGAGCGCAAGGAACCGCCCGATATCGACGTCGACTTCGAGCATGAGCGGCGCGAAGAAATCATCCAGTGGATATACGAGACCTACGGCCGGACGCGCAGCGCACTGACCGCGGTCGTTACCCGATACCGCTCGCGCGGCGCGGTGCGCGAGGTCGGCAAGGCGCTCGGCCTCAGCGAGGATATCACCGCCGGGCTCGCGGGGGCGGTCTGGGGCTATAGCCGCGAGGGCGTCGAGGAGAAGCATGCCGAGGCTCTCAATCTCGACATGGGCGACAAGCGCCTGGCGCTCACCCTCGAACTTGCGCGCACGCTGATCAACACCCCGCGCCATCTGTCGCAACATCCCGGCGGCTTCGTGCTGACCCGCGACCGGCTCGACGAACTCGTTCCGATCGAGCCCGCGGCGATGGAGGACCGGCAGGTCATTGAATGGGACAAGGACGATATCGACGCGCTGGGATTCATGAAGGTCGACATCCTCGCATTGGGCATGCTCAGCTGCATGCGCCGCGCCTTCGAATTCCTCGACCAGGCCAAGGGCATCAAGCACGACCTCTCCACCATTCCCGCCGAGGATCCAGCGACCTATGCGATGATCCGCAAGGCGGACACGCTCGGCGTCTTCCAGATCGAGAGCCGCGCGCAGATGGCCTCGATCCCGCTGATGGCGCCGCGCACCTTCTACGATCTCGTGATCCAGGTGGCGATCGTGCGCCCCGGCCCGATCCAGGGCGACATGGTCCATCCCTATCGCCGGCGGCGCAACGGCCAGGAAGAAGTGACCTATCCCACGCCAGAACTCAGGCGCGTGCTCGAGAAGACTTTGGGCGTCCCGCTCTTCCAGGAACAGGCGATGCGCGTCGCGATCGAATGCGCGGGCTTCACCCCGAGCGAGGCCGATCTCCTCCGCCGCGCGATGGCGACCTTCAAGCTCACCGGCGGGGTCAGCCATTTCCGCGACAAGCTCATCGATGGCATGGTCGGCCGCGGCTATGACCGCGAGTTCGCCGAGAAGACCTTCAAACAGATCGAGGGGTTCGGCTCCTACGGCTTCCCCGAGAGCCACGCCGCAAGCTTCGCGCTCATCGCCTACGCTTCGTCCTGGATGAAATGCCATCATCCCGACGCTTTCTGCGCCGCGCTATTGAACGCGCAGCCGATGGGCTTTTATGCGCCCGCGCAGATCGTCCGCGATGCCAGGAACCATGGCGTCGAAATTAAGCCGATCGACGTCAACCACAGCCGCTGGGACTGCACGCTCGAACCCAATGATCGCGGCCGATATCACGCCGTTCGCCTGGGGCTGCGCATGGTCCGCGGCCTCGCCAACGAAGATGGCGCCGCGATCGCCGCGGCCCGCGCCGGCGAGGCTTACACCAGCGCCGAGGAAATCCAGCGCCGGGCCGGCGTCGGGCGCGGAGCGCTCGACCGGATCGGCGATGCCGATGGATTTGCGTCGCTCGGAGCCACGCGCCGGGAAGGGCTGTGGGAGGTGAAGGGTCTAGGCCCCGCCGCCCTTCCCCTCTTCCAGGCTGCCGACGAACGCGCCGGACGTCTCCAGCGCGAAGCGCTGGAACCCGGGACGCTGCTCGCACCGATGGGCGAAGGCGCCGAGGTCGTCGAAGACTATCGGGCGTCGGGCTTGTCGCTGAGAGCGCATCCCCTCGCTTTTCTTCGCGACGAGCTTCGCCGGAGAAAGATGATCACCTGCGAAGAGCTTCAGACGGTCAAGGACGGCCGCTGGGTCAATCTCGCCGGCGTCGTGCTCGTGCGCCAGAAGCCGGGCTCGGCGAAAGGCGTGATGTTCATCACGCTCGAGGACGAGACCGAGGTCGCGAACCTCGTCGTCTGGACCAACATCTTCGAGAAGCATCGCGCCGTCGTGCTCGGCGCCGCGATGATGGGCGTGCGCGGCCAGGTCCAGCGCGAGGGCGAGGTCATCCATGTCATAGCGCAAAGGCTCGACGACCTCTCGCCGCTGCTCGCCAGCGTCGGCGACCGCCGCGACGTCGCCGACATCTACAGGGTCGGCCGCGCCGATGTCGTGAAAAGCCCCGTCGGCCCCGATCCCAGAGACCCGGAAACAAGGCCGCTCGGCCGCAATCCACGCGACATTTATATTCCCGACCTCCGCCTGGGCTCGGGCATCATTCCCGGCCAACCCACCGAGGGTATCAAGATCAAGCCGCGCGATTTCCGCTAGGCGGGTATCGCGCGGCCTGTCCTGCCAGTGCCGCGACCGACGCGGCGCCGTACAACCTACATCGTCGCCAGTTCGGCAGGCGGAAGGCCGTCGGTCTCGGCCTTGCACTTCAGCTCGTCCTTGCGCGCGAGCAAGCGCTCGCCGAGCGCGTCGAGATCGACGTCCGCGGCGCGCGCCTGCTGGAACATATTGTCGTGCTGCTTTTCCTCTTCCTTGACGTGGTGCTTGATCTCCTCGGAGAGCACCTTCACCTTTGCCTCGAAATATTCGTCGTCCGGGCCCGAGGCGACGATGTCATTGATCAGCACCTTCGCGCCGTCATGCTCTACATAGGCCTCCTTCAGAAGGTCGTCGTCGATTTTGCCCTTGAGCGCCGGGTAGAGGATTTCTTCCTCGACCTGCGCGTGAATTTTGAGCTCGGTGCAGATTGTGTCGGCGAGCTTCGCCTTGCGGTCCTTGCTGCTCGCCTTCTCGAACTCCTCAAAGAGCGCCTCGACGGTACGATGGTCGGCGGCGAGGATGTGGGTCACATCGGTGTCCCTTGCGTCACGTTCAGCCATTTGCAGTCTCCCATATGCCCCTCCAGCTCGGCGGCGCGCGCTGCGCCCGGCAAACAGATGCCGGCGACTGAGGGGGAAGCCGCCGGCACCATGCCCGGATCATGAGCAGAGGAGCGCCCGGATCCCGGGGGTAGGATCGTCAGGGCAGCGCCCGGCGCCCGCGCCCGAAGACGAAGGCGACGATGAAGAGGACGACGCCGATCACGAGCAGAATCTTGGCGAAATCCGCCGAAAGGCCGGCGATGCCGCCGAACCCGAGCAGCGCCGCGACCAGTGCAACCACAGCGAAGATAATAGCCCATCTGAACATGTTGAGTCTCCCGTCGAGGCGCGCGTCTCCCGAACCCGACGCGCATGCATCAGGGTCGCGGCAGGCGCCGCCAATTCATCCGTGATCGATGCGCCGTTAACGCAAGATCGTGCCCGTTGGTTCCCGAGAAGAAGGCTCGCGCGATGTCTTCATAACATAGGTTAAGCCTATGATTTTCGCGGAACAAAGCTGTGACGTCACGCGTCTCTCGAACGCCCATCCCCCGGGCGAGCATATAGGAGAGGCCATCATGGCGCAGAACAATCAGCAGGGCGGTAACCAGCCGAACCAGAACCCCAGCCAGCAGGAACAGCAGGACGACCAGAACCGTCGTCAGCCGGGCGGCGACCAGGACAATGGCCAGAACGGCAACCAGACCCGCCGCGAGGATGAACAGCGCGAACAGCGCTGACCTGAAGCGACCACAGTGAGCGCTATCTCGGGCGCTCCTGGGCCGGGCCGTCGCTCCCGCGCGGCCCGGCTTCCTGTGCAAGGGAATGCACCCCATGCCTGACAACAAGCAGATGACCGGTTCGCCCGACCGCGACCGCATCAACCTCACCGAAGATTATGAGATCCGTGACTGGACCCAAAGCTTGGGCGTCAGCGAACAGGAACTGCGCGAGGCGGTCGATGCCGTCGGCAACAGCGCCGACGCTGTCCGCACCTATCTGGGCAATCGGGCATGACGTGGGATGTCGCCGCCACCGCGCCGGTCGAACGGGTCGCACGCGTCCTCGCCGCGCACGAACTCAGCCGCAACGCCGACGGTGACATGTCTTCGGCGGCCGAAGCCGTGAATAGCCTCTGGCCCGACTACACCGCTACCGCGCTCGCGGTCCTCAAGACCCTTCGCGAACCCAGCGGCAGGATGGCCGCGGCCGGCGACGCCGAGGTCTGGGACCGGATGATCGCCGCCGCGATTGAAGATGAAACCATATCGGAAAGCTGACGCGTTCGGCCTCGATCATTTTTTCGGGAGGCCAGTTTTCACGCCGATTTCATATCCCGGCGCTAACCTCTCCTATGTCCCGTCCTCCCGCGCGACCCGGGAGGACGGGGCGACCCGCAAGACCCCACGGTCCGATTCGCATTTGTTCCATATTTGTTCTATAGTCGGGAGCCGACTCGAACTAAGGTATGGACATGGGTGACGTAATCCGAATCGAAGATGTCAGGCTCGATGCAGACCGGCGCAGCGAGGCCTTGCCTGCGAACGACCTGTTCGCACCCGGTGGCTTTCTCGGCGCGGTGAATGCCGTTCCCGTAACGGGCGCGCATCTTGCGCGCGCCATCGACACGATCCGCCATATCGCGGTGCGCAGCCCCGCCGATATTGCCGAACATGGCAGGCGCCTCGCGGCTTTCGCCGATGAGCACAAGATGGGCGAATATGGCGGCGCCGCGCTTCATGCCCGCGCGATCGCGCTCGACCGCTGGGCCGCCGTCCACGACCCGTTCGGCGAGACCGACATCAACGGCTTTTATGCAGCTGGCGCGACCGCGCCGCTCGTCGAGAGCGACGAAGGCCTGGGCTTCGATCCGGCGAACTTCGGCGAACAGATCGACAAATGGACACAGATATTCGCCTGAGGTCTCATCGATGAGCCGCCTCTATACCGTCGCCGCCACGGCCTCCGATATCGCCGATCATTTCGGCGCATGCGGCTTCACCGATATTGCGGTGCCGTCCGAGACGATCGAGGCGTGCCCGGGCCTCGTTGTTCACGAAGCGAACGGCCGCCGGCACCTAAGGCAAATGCTCTGGGGCTTTCCAAGGCTCACCCGCGAGATGCGCCTGCGCGGCGATCCCCCGGGGCGCATCGGCCTCGTCGCCGATCTCACCAACCCGATGTGGGAGGGCCTCGTCGTCGAACCGAAATATCGCTGCCTTATCCCGATCACCCATTTCGCGAACCCCAACGGCACGCCGGGCGAGAAGACGCGCAGCTGGTTCTCGGCCGAAGGCCATCCGATCATGGCCTGGGCCGGTTTTGCGAAGAACACGTCCGAGATGGGCCCGGTCTATGCGGGCATGACGATGGACGCCAACAGCCTCGTACATCCCTATAACGACCGCATGCCGGTGCTCCTGATGCCCCATGAATATGAACGCTGGCTCCACGGTTCGATCAAGGACGTCATCGGCTTCCAGTTCCGCCCGCCGCCGCCGCCCGAGAATTTCATCGTCGAACATACCGACGATCTCTGGCGCAGTGTTAAACTGCCGCCGAGCGCCAGTCCGCAGCAAGCGCTGCTCTAGCCGCGCGGCGCTCCGCCTGCCAGCGCCCTTCCTTCCCGGCCCGATGCTGATAGACTGGCGACCATGTGCAATCTCTACACCGAGCGCAAAAGCGCGGCCGAGGTCGCGGCGCATTTCGGCGTCGATCTGCCCGTGCAGTATTTCAACACCGCCGAGGATGTCTATCCGGGCTATTCGGGAATGGTAGTTCGCGAGGCCGAAGGCAAACGCGTGCTCCAGTCGATGAACTGGGGCTTTCCCCGCCACTCGAAGAGCAAGAAGACAGGGCTGCCCAACAAGCCGAGCCCGACAAACAACGCGCGCGACGACCAGCTCTTCAACCCCTATGGCATGTGGCGCGAATGGTTCCTACAGCCCGCCTATCGGTGCTTGATCCCGTTCACGGCCTTCGCCGAAGCCGTCGGCGAAAAGGGCGCGATGACGAAGACTTGGATCAGCGTCACCGATCAGCCGCTCGCGGCTTGGGCGGGCCTTTGGCGCCCGACCGACGAATGGGGCGATTCATATACGGGCGTGATGGTCGATGCGACCGAGGAACTGCTGGATATCCACGACCGCATGCCCGTCATCCTCCATCCAGAAGACCATGATATGTGGCTGCGCGCGCCGGCGGACGAGGCGATCACGCTTGTCCGCAAATATCCAGGCGAACTGCTGCTCGCCGAGCATAGCGACGAGTTGTGGGGCGCAAGACGCGGAAAAGCCGAGCCGGCTTCCAGCCAGCCGAAGATGTTCTAGCGCGGCCATGGCGTTTAGCGAGGAACGACATCTCTGGGCCTGCGCTCTCGCTGTGGAGAAACAGCATGGCGAGCGCGCCGGCGTCTTTGTCGCCGAACGCATCGGCGCACTCGCGCTCGCGGGCGATGCCGCGGGCGTCGAGCGCTGGAAGGCGATCGCGGCGCGCATGACGCAGCTCATTCCGCAATGACCGCCGATCTCTTCGGTCCCTCGCTCCTCCCCGGCCTCAGCGAGGCGCAGGACTTTTTGAGCGCGAGCGAGGAAACGAAGCTCATCGAGCGTATCGAGGCGGCCGAACTCACGCCGTTCCGCTTTCAGCAGTGGGAGGGCAAGAGACTGACCCGCTCCTATGGCTGGAGCTATGACTTTCAGACCGGTGCCTTCTCGCGCGCCGAGCCGCTCCCGAAATGGCTACTCCCCATTGCCGCCCGCGCCGAAGAATTCGCCGGACTGCCGGCCGGTTTGATCGCCCAGGCGCTTCTCATTTCCTATGCGCCGGGCGCAGGGATCGGCTGGCACCGCGACCGCCCCGTGTTCGAGCATGTGGTGGGCATCTCGCTCGGCGCCGAGGCGGCGATGCGCTTTCGCCGCCGGAAGGATGCAAAGTTCGAACGCTTCGCGCTGCCGCTCGTACCGCGGTCGGTTTATCATCTCTCGGACGAGGTGAGGAATGACTGGGAGCATAGCATCAGCCCGATAGAGGAGCCGCGCTGGTCGATTACCTTCCGCACCCTGCGAGACCGCTACGGACCGTAGGCGCACCCTTAGTAACCGAAAGAGAGTGTGAGAGACCGCCAGGCTCGTGCGGGGGGCGTAGCGAGCCTGGCGATACCCGGGACCAAGGACGCCGAACCGAGACATTCAGCGGCAAGGTCCGAAACAGGAAGCCGACCGGAGGGACCAACGACCGGTGCGGCTAGCTTGCACATGGACCCGACCTTCGCCGCGATACCCGTGCCTCTTCGCAACGAGGGAGAACAGGCAAAGTTCCCGGGCCGCCGGCGCCATCGATATCCATTGGCGCACAGAAAGTCCGGTCGTATAGCGGCACGCCGCCGGCGAGGGGCCGGCGCGCCATCATGGAGATAAATAATGAACCACGCCGAATTGTCCGACAGCGTTGCCGCCGCGCTCGGCTCGAGCAAGGCCGACGGCAAGAAGGCCGTGGACGCCGTCTTCGCCGCGATTGCCGACGCTGCCGCCAAGGGCGAAGACGTGTCGGTGAACGGCTTCGGCAAGTTCAAGGTCAAGGAATCGGCCGCACGCGAAGGTCGCAATCCGCGCACGGGCGAAACGATGCCGATCGCGGCCTCGAAGAAGCTCGGCTTCTCGGCGGCCAAGGCCGTCAAGGACAAGCTCAACGGCTGATCCGGCGCGCGTCCCGCCGCCCGCCGGCGGGACGCCTCCGGCCCGGAACCCACCATGACAGACACCGACGATCTCCAACGCTTCGTCACCGCGCAGGACCCGGTCTACGCGCGCGCTCTCGACGAGATCCACCATGGCGCGAAGCGCACGCACTGGATGTGGTTCGTCTTCCCGCAGCTCCAAGGCCTCGGCGGGAGCGCGATGGCGCAGCGCTATGCGATCGCAGATCTCGGCGAGGCCCGCGCCTATCTCGCCCATCGCGTGCTCGGCGCGCGCTATGTTGAGTGCGTCGAAGCACTGCAGGATCTCAGCCGCAGCGATCCCGTAAAGATCTTCGGCGACACCGACAGCCAGAAACTCCGCTCATCGCTGACGCTGTTCGAAGCGGCGAGCGGAAAGCCGCTCTTCGCAGCCGCGCTCGACCGGTGGTTCGGCGGCGCGCGCGACGACAAGACGCTGAAGCGCCTCGATCGCGCGGGCTGACCAGGACGGACATTGAACCGCCTGCCAAAGCGCGCCACAACAGGACCATGCTGAAGACTCTCGCGGCAAGTGCCGCCGCCCTCCTGCCGCTCGCGGCGTGCGCCCAGCCGGGCCTCCCCCCAACCCCGCAATCCGCCGTCTACCCTTCCCGGCCGCTCAAGCTGACGAGCTGGAACCTCGAATTCCTCGCTGAGCGGAATGGCGATGGGTGCCAGCTGCGGGACGATGCCGACTATGCCGCCATGCGGCGCATCGCCGACGGGCTCGACGCCGACGTCATCGCCTTCCAAGAAGCCGAGAGCATCGCCGCGGCGGAGCGCGTCTTCGATCCCTCCAGATATACCGTCATCATGGAAGCCCGCGCGGGCGCGCCGAGCGGCACCTGCGGGGGCGACCACAAGACGCAGACAGTGGTCAGGCAGGCTGTCGGCTTCGCGATCCGCAAGGATATAAGGTTCGACCGGCACGCCGACGTCATCAGCCTGATGCTCGGCAACCAGCAGCTCCGCTCGGGGATCGACGTCACGATCCGGCCCGCAGGCTCCCGCCCGGTCCGTCTCCTCGGCGTACACCTGAAGTCGGGCTGCTTCGCGGACGCGTCGGCCAAGGCGTGTCCGACGCTCTTCGAGCAGCTCCCGGGGCTCGAGGCATGGATTGATGCCGCAGCGCTCGGCCCCGACCGCTTCGCAGTGCTCGGTGACTGGAACCGGCGCCTCGCGCTTCCCGGCGATACGATCTGGAGCAACATCGACGATGGCGACCCCGCGAACGCCGACCCCCGCCTTGCCGACGCGGGTATCGGCCCGCGCTGCGATCCACGCTACACGAGCTTCATCGACCATATCGTCCTCGACAAGCGTGCCGGCGGCGACATGCTGTCGTTCACCGAAACCCGGTACGGCGAGACCGAGAAGCATTATTCCGATCATTGTCCCGTGTCGGTAACGCTGGCGCGATGACGAAGGAGCAAGCACCAATGGACGCGGAACTGGTCGAGGCCCTCGAGACACTGATCGGCTGCGACGACGATCGCGGCGTCTTCGATCGCCAGGCCCCCGAGGGAGGTTATCGCTCGCAGGCGTTGGAGGATGCGCTGCGCACGATCCGGCGCGCCCTGCGCGACCGCCCGGCCGAAGGCTGAGCGATCGAGAACGTCAGCCTTGGTGAGGCCAGTCCTACAGCCCGAGCTTCGCCCAGAACTCGCCCGCGTCGATCCGCCGCCTCGGAGAGTCGCCATCGTCATGTTCGATCGCGCCCGGCCGCCACGAAGGGTGCGGCAGCGGCGGTTCACGGCGGATGCGGCGCGCTTGGTGATCGGGTTTGGGGCGCGGCTTCATGGGGCGTCTTTCTCCTTCCGCCGCAATAACATGGCCGGCGACCAAGCGTTCCCGCACGCCAGGAAAAATTCCAGACAAACACTGGCCCGCAGGGCCGAAGACGCACTCTGGCCGCAGCCGCCGCCGCGCTGGCGTGCGCGCGGCCGGCGCGGGCCGCCGGGAGCGCTAGCGAAGGCGGAAGCGCGCGAAGCGCGCTGGCCCGGGGCGGAACGCGCGCGCCCGGCGCGGCAAGGAGCGGAGGCCAATGTGCCCGCGCGGCCCCATGACAAGGTGCGACCCCTGGCCGAGCCTGCGAGGCCAGAGCTCGCCCGATCGAGCCGCGCTCCGCATGGCGCCGCCGCCGCGGCGCGGCGTCCTAGTCGATATCGCCGAACAAGGTCCCGGCCGGCCCGATCGCTTCGACCTCGACCCGGCCGTCCGCGACGAGGGTGCCGATAATGCGCACATGCCTCTCGATCCGGTCGACGGGCGCGCGGGACAGGTCGAGCCCCCAGCGGCCGCCGGTATCGCGGCGCAGGACGAAGCCGCCGCCGTCGCGCAGCAGCGTCCCCGTCTCGTCGATGCGCGTACCGAGCTCCATGAAAGGTTAGCCCGCGGACCGGGCCGTCGCCTCAAGGGAAGCGATGCGCTCGCCGCAGACAATCTCGACAATCGCGGCAAGCGCGGCAACGCGCTCGCCCAGCCAGCCGAGCTCCTCCTCGGTGATGCGATAATGCTTCGAGTAGCGGGCCTTGATATAGGCCTCCTTCAGCTTCTCGAAGCGCGCGCGGTCGGCCTTGGTCTCGCGCGGCCAGGCATCGATCAGGCGCGGATCGACGCGCTCGGCCTGCGTGCGCAGGAAGGCCAGATTGTGGACGTGCGGCGTATAGAAGGTGCAGACCAACAGGACGCAGTGATACAAGCGCTCAGTAGCCTGATGGTAGTCAAATGCTGCCTTCTTGAGCCAGCCTTGTCCCACGGCGTATTTGGCCGAACCGCTGAACTCCGCTGACGTGGGTAGCCATTCCTCGAAATACTCGCGCGCCATATCGAGCGCCTCATGCGGCGATTTCGGCTGCGGCTCGGGAAGCTCGTCGTCCTCCGCCTGGTAGAGCGCAATCCCGTCGCGGGCGACGTCCATGAAGAAATAGCGCCCTTCAGCGAGGCCGCGGTTCACCTCGTCATTGCTATGTACAATGAAGTTGACCGGCGTGCGCACGGACTTGGTCATCGTCAATTCGCGAATGAGCCGGTCGTCGAGCTTCGACCAATATTCGACGCGGTCGGTGAGACGTTTGTCGTTGACGATGATCAGCAGGTCATAGTCCGACTGATAGCCTTTGGAAGTATGCGGCTCGTCGACCCAGCCGCCCCGCGCGTAACTGCCGTAAAGGACGATTTTGGCGATGCGCCCCTTGCGCTTCCAGTCCTGCGTCGCGAGCGCCAGCGCATCCTCGAATTCTTCGAAGACAATCTCGACGACGCGTTCGAGTTCGCGCTGTTTGTGCGGGGGAAGATGATCGATACCGGTGCGCATTGCAGTCACCCTAACAAGGTGGCGGCACCCTTGCACCCCGATTGTCGCCAAGCTGGGTTCAAAGATGCTGCCAAGTGCGGCCGAACGGAGTGCATGTCGTCAGTCCATCGGGTTCCAGATGATCGCAAAGGTGTCGGGATCATCCTGCCCGGCGGCCCGACCAAGCTTCGCGTAAAGGCGGCGCTGACCGAATTCGGGTGCCTCGAGCGCCAGCGACACATAAGGCTTCTGCGAGACATGCCCGACGCGCACCCAGCCCGCGCCGATTTCGATGCCGTCGGACCAGACGCGAAAGTCCGGCTGGATCTCGCCTGCTTTCTGCCGGTTGCGTCGGATTTCGATCGCCGCCTTGATCGACAGTGTTCGAAGCTGGCCGACGAAGCCTTGTTCAATCGATCCGTTGACGATGCCGATGGAGGCCATCGGATTTCTCCTGCTGTCGCGCGGGCCGTTCCCGGCGCGTGCCCCGACCAGCGGCAGCGTCCGAGGCGGCTGCGCACCCGCAGGGCCGCAGCGAAGCGGAGGACGGGCAACGCCCGTTGCGCTGGCGCCGCGCTGCTGCAGGTAGAGGGGTGCGACGGGAAGGTTCAGCGGGAGGCGACGATTGGAGCCCGCCTCTGAGGTTCGCTCGGTTCGGTAAAATGCTTCGCGTTGCGGCCGGTTGCGACTAGCAGCGCCTTACTATCGGCGCCCGAGATGGGAGCCTGGACGTCATTCGCGCACCACCCGTATGCGGGTGAGCCGGGTACTGGCAATTAGCCAGCGTCCGCGGGCCCTTCGATAGCGGTCATGATAGTGGCCGAAGCCGTGGCGAGATCGACCGGCGAGATCGCTCCCCTCGCCCGCCCAGAAATGGTCGTCCATTGCCCAGATGCCCTCGGCATCGCGGGCACCGGTGAAGCGTATTTCAAAGCTGTGGACGTGATGTACAGTCGTGGCCTTCTCAAGTTCCGCTGCGACCCCTGCTACAAAGGCATCGGCGCCGGTCGTAAGCAATGTCTCGTCGGGCGCGCCTCCCGGCATTTCCCGGAAGTCGGCGATCAAGTCGTCGGTGAGGAGGCCGCGCAGCAAAGGCCAGTCTTTCGTATCCAGCGCGCGTAGATAACGCGCCTTGAGCAACCGGATTTCCTCAATGGCGACAAGATTGACGGCCTCGGTCATGATTGTTTTCCAATCCGCAGAGCGGCCCGATGGGCCGAAATCCTCATACAGCCATTCGAGCGGACCCGGCCAAAATCTTCAAGCGCATATTTGAGCACCTTGCCTGCATAGCGGCTCCAACATCCTTTATCCGAGAAGCCAATAGCGGGCGTTTGCGATCTTTGACGGCGAAGCCGCTTTCGCACTGGGCCTGAACATTCAGGAACAGGACGGCCTCGCTCTATTTCTTGCGTTCGCCGCGAAGCGCTTCTAGGGGCGCAGCATGATCAAGAACGCACCTGTCGCTGGCCTTTATTATGCGCCCTCTCCATAAAAAGCGGTGCGTTTCGATCATATGATGAAACGAAAGCCGCCGTTGGGCGGCATTTTTTTTGGTCTCCTGACGGCGCATCAGGAGATCCCCATGACTACCGAATCACAATCACTTCAGCAGTTTCAGCCGACGTCGCTTGCCCTTCAGACCCTGGTTGCGCGTGGCTTCATCAATCAAGCCACCAATATTGCCGTTATCGACGAAGCGTTCGGCGCCAGCAAAGTCACCGCCTATGTCGGTTTCGACGCAACCGCGGACAGCCTGCACGTCGGACATCTGTTGCCGATCATGGCGATGAGGCGTCTGCAGCGCGCGGGCCACAAGCCCGTCGTACTGATAGGAGGCGGCACGACGCGTATCGGAGATCCGAGCTTCAGATCCGCCGTTCGCCCGATGCTCACAGATGCCCAGATCGCTGCCAACATCGCCGGCATCATAGAGGTTTTCGAACGATTCCTCGTTTTTGGCGACGGAGAGACTGATGCCATATTGGTCAACAATGCCGACTGGCTCGACGAAGTTCGATGGGTCGACATGCTTCGGGACGTGGGTCGGCATTTCTCGGTCAACCGTATGCTATCGTTCGACAGCGTGAAGTCACGGCTCGAACGCAAGGAAAATCTCAGTTTTCTCGAGTTCAACTACATGATTCTCCAAGCTTACGACTTCCTGGAGCTTGCACGCCGGCATAATTGCATCCTGCAGATGGGGGGCGCCGACCAATGGGGCAATATCGTCAACGGGATCGACCTCGCGCGCCGCGTGGACGGGCGGGAGCTATTCGGCGTGACAGCACCGCTTCTGACTACGGCCTCGGGCGCGAAAATGGGAAAGACCGCAGCCGGCGCCGTGTGGTTGAACGAGGATCGGCTCTCGGCATATGATTATTGGCAGTTCTGGCGCAACGCCGAGGATGCGGATGTGGGCAGGTTTCTGCGCCTGTTCACCGACCTTCCGGAAGGCGAGATATCCGTGCTGGAACGACTGGAGGGGTCGGAGATCAATGCAGCCAAAATTCGGCTGGCGATGGAAGCCACTGCTCTAGCCCATGGCTCCGAAGCCGCACGGCTTGCCGAGGACACCGCCTGCAAGATATTTGAACGCGGCGAGGCCGCCGACGGCTTGCCCGCCCTTGTGCTGAATGATGAGGAACGCGCGGCAGGCGTGACGGTCGTCGACCTGTTGGTGCGTACAAAACTGACAAATTCGAAAGCGGAAGCCCGACGAGCGATCGCTGCCCGGAGCGTTCGTATCGACGGCGCGCTCGTCGACAACGAAGATGCCAGGGTGGACCAAGTGTATGAACCGGTGAGACTATCGGTGGGCCGCAAGCGCCATGCCACGATAAGGTAACGGATCGGCGCCGGGCAAGTACCGGCGCCGGACGCAAAAAACGGCTAGCGATACGTCAAGCAGTGATTGCTAGCCGGCCGGGTAAGGCAATCTGCCTTGACTTAATTCTTAAATCGTGCGGATTGTTACGTAATACTTCCTCGCCCATGAAGCATAGGCAAAGGTCGCGCGCAGGATTGGTTCTAAACAAGAAAAGGAGAACGCCCATGGCACTTAAGCCGGGACCAAGCCGATAGCTAAGTCAACGGGGAAACCCGATCAGCGTCGGCGTGATAACAAAACCACACCAGGTAACACACTGTCCCTCAAACCCAGCAAATCTAGCAAGCCCCCAAAAAAGAAATGAAAAAGCCGCCGCTCGTCTTGCATGGCAATGACCGGTTTCGCTGAACCTGGTCATTCTTGGTCGGAAAATACGGGGCTGACGACGACCGCGGATGGCCGCTTGAAGACGGTCGGCTTTTGGGGTCGAATTCTAAATAGCCGACACTCAAGTGACCTGTGATCACCCGGCAGCGAGCTCTTCCTCGGGCGTATATTCGTCCATAACGGGAACCTCAGCGGCATCCTTAGCGGCATCCTCAGCCGCAGCTGCGGCCGGAATTGCTGATTTGTTCGAGAGCTTGGGAATTCGCTGGTCCGCAGCTTCCTTTTGCAGCTGAGCGAAACGAACGTCAGCATCGTCGCCGGACAGGCCAGCCGTCGTTCCAACCGCAAGATAGCGGCCCGCTGCCGCCTCTGACGCAAAGTAATCGAGCTCACTCTGATTAAAATAGCTCACATCAGCATCAGCCATTCTCACCGCAGCCTGATCGAACGCGCCGCAGCGGTCGAGAGTCGACCAACTGAAGTCCTTAGCGAGAGAGGCATAGCAGTTGGTGCTATAAATTTCGGCGCCTCCTTCGACCGAAGCCTTGGCGACTTTTGCATAGTGATCGAACCCGGCCACGATCGCCTTAGAACTAAGCGGCTCGATCACCGGCTTGCCCGCAGCATCGACTGGCGCGGCCACCGACATCGATTCCACTGCCTCGGACGCGGCATTCTTTTTCTCGGAGCAAAAGGAGACCGACAATATCAGCCCGGCGATGATCGCTATCGCCCAACAACCCGTGTTGTTGCTTTGCGGTGTTTCCGCCCCCGTCACTTGGATTTGCGCCCGCCCCAAACAAATTGTGGAGATAGTTTAGCTTGAACCTCTCGCTATGCCCAGACTAAAGTCTGCTCCGGGGGAGGCGCTGCAGTTGGGCAAATATAGAGTCGCGCGTGCAGAGGAAGATTGCGTATCCTTCGCGGAAGCCTTGCTATGGATCGTGAAGTTCTATCCTGATCTGCAAGTCGAGCAGTTCCCAAAGCATATCGACATTACGTCGCCGGCGCGCAGCGCCGACGCAATTGCTCTCATCTGGAAAGCAACTTTGTTGACCGAGATGAACCGCCTTATGTCGGGAGACCGGCGGCGGCAGGATCTTGCGGAGCTCGTTCGCTGATGCTTGCCTCCTCGCCCGTGCGGTATCGTGCGATTGCTGACGAGCGGGTCCTCCATGTGTCCGACACCGGTGAATTCTTCGCCAGCGGCAGCGAGTTTCTGGCTCGCCTGCTCGACGGCGCAACCAGCGCGGCCGACGAGGAGTTTCTGATCGACCGCGGCCATTTTGTCCGCAGTGAACAACCATTCTCGGCCACGGCACGGCTATTCAATCTCGCGCAGCGCTGGTCGCGCACCGGGACACTCGACTATCTGATCCTCGTGCCCACCTTGCGGTGCAACCTCAGCTGCTCCTATTGCCAAGTTTCGCGCGTTACCGACAAGGCACAGGGGTTCGACTGGTCCGACGCGACGCTCGCCGCGGTGCTCGACTTCATCGACACGCTGCCGACCCCACATATCAAGATCGAGTTCCAGGGAGGGGAGCCGACGCTGCGTCCCGACCTCATCCAAGCCGTCATCGACCGCTGCGAAAGGTTCGAACACAAGCAGTTTGTCATTTGCTCGAACCTCCAAGCGATCGACGAAATGCTCTGGTCGATCTTTGACAACGCCAACCTTTACATCAGCACGTCGCTCGACGGCACCGAGGCGACGCATGCCAGCCAACGCACTGGCGAGCGCACGAACATCTTCCTCCAAAATCTCAACGCGGTCATCACGCGCTACGGACCCGAGAAGATATCGGCACTCCCGACGATCGACCCGAAAGCGCCGCCCGCAATTGACGCGATCATTGACACCTACAAGAGCTTCGGGCTCGACAGTATATTCCTGCGCCCGATCAATTATCAGGGTTTTGCAAGAAAGCGGCATCGCTATTCGCGCGAGCTCGACGCGAGCTGGAATGCCTATCATCGCGCGTTCGTAGAGCGGATCATCGAGATCAACTGGGAGGACCGGACACGCGTCCTCGAAGAGACCTATTTCAGCATTTGCCTTCGGCGCATCTTCCAGCCGCGCGCAGACCGCCACGTCGATCTCAGGAACCCGAACCCGCTTGGCGTCGACTATCTCGTCATCGACCATGACGGGACGCTTTATCCGACCGATGAAGCACGGATGCTGGCACGCTCGGGCGTCGTCGATCTCGGCCTGGGCAAAGTGGGCGACGACTGGAAGGGCGAGACTTGGGAACTGCTAAATGGCCATTGCAGCAACGCCTTCGATCCTGCGTGCGAACGCTGCGCCTACCAGCCATTCTGCGGCAAGGACGTCATCGATGATCTCGCGCGCTACGGCACGATCGACATCGACCGCACCGAGACCGCGTTCTGTCAGAAGCATCTCGCCATCTTCGATCATATCTTCGAGCTTATCTATCGCGGCGACGAGCGGGTAAATTACTCGGTCAGCCGCTGGCTACGAATGGATGGCACGGCCTCTTCCTTTGGAGATCAGCTCGCATGATCCCGCTCGTCCTTCCGGCCACGAGCGAAGCTCCCCGCCCCTTCGTGTGCCGGGTCCGCGACAATCTCGAAGACGTCAGCGACGAGGCCGACGCGCTCGTCGTCGGCAGCAATTCCGTCGAATATATGCTGAGCGGCCGCGATGGCGCCTTCGCGGTCGGTCGCGGGGGCACGCAAAGTCTCGCAGGCGACGTGCTGTTCGTCGATCCCGAGAATGGGCGCGCCGAGCGCATCCTTCGCCACGGATCGAGGCACAACACGCTGCTCGTGACTGAGCGCTGCGATCAACTCTGCGTGATGTGTTCGCAGCCGCCGAAGAAAACGCACGTCGACCGATTCTCCTATTTCGAAGAAGCCTGCGTGCTTTCGGCGGAAGATAGCCTTATCGGCATATCCGGGGGCGAGCCGACCCTCTATAAGGAGGAGCTCTTCGGTCTGATCGAGCGGACAGCCGAGATCAGGCCGGACGTCGGTTTCCACATCCTCAGCAACGGGCAGCATTTTACTCCCGGTGATATCGGGCGGCTCAAGCAACCAGCCTTTGGCAATGTCATCTGGGGCGTGCCGCTCTACGCGGCGACTCCGGCACTACACGATGAGATCGTTGGAAAGACCGGCGCGCACGCGCGGCTTCTCGAATCCTTCGCCTACTTGATGCGAGCTGGAGCGCGGGTCGAACTTCGCACCGTATTGCTGTCATCGAACGCCGCGGTGCTGTCCGATCTCGCCCGATTCATCACGAGGCATCTCGCCTTCATCGAATGCTGGTCGATCATGCAGCTTGAGAATATCGGCTTCGCGAAGAACCGTTGGTCAAACCTCTACGTCGATCACCGGCGCCATTTCGGCGAGATAGCCGTCGCGATCGACGCCGCCCAGATGCGGCATGTCCCCGTCCGCCTGTTCAATTTTCCGCGCTGCACTGTCCCGGAGCATTATCGTGACCTCGCGCCTGCGTCGATCTCGGACTGGAAACGTAAGTATGCGCCGGCCTGCGAAGCCTGCACCGAACGCGAGGCATGCGCGGGCTTCTTCGAATGGCATCCGGACGCCGACCTTGGCGGGGTGACGCCGCTATGAGCCGGAGCTTTCTCATTGCCTCACTCGTTGCCGCAGGCTTCGGAAGCCGCGATCCGCTCGCGGCCGACGTCCTGAAGGCCACCACTGCGACCGACGATCGCGGCAATGGCACGACGCTTTTCGAGACATTTCGGCAGGATCACAGCATCACGCTCGCCGACCATCGTAGCCACCGGAGCCATAGCAGCCACCGTAGTCACAGCAGCCATCGTTCCGGCAGCGGGAGTCATTATTCGCACAGCAGCCATACCAGCCATCGATCGAGCACCGGCGGAAGCGGCGGCACCTATACGCCTGCTCCCGTTTACTCGCCGCCCTCATCAAGCGGATCGTCTGGCGATGGGTCGGGGTCAACCTATCCCGAGAACAAGCCCGCGACGCTTTACGGGTCGCCAAATAATCCTGCGGCGAGCTCCGAGCCTTTGAAGCCCCTCCCTGGCCGGTCTGAATTGTTCAGGACGATCGTCAAACGCGTGCAGATCGCACTCCTCGCCCATGGCGTATTCAGCGGTTCGATTGATGGCGATGTCGGACCCGCAACACGGAAGGCGCTCCGTGCCTACCAAAGCAAACATGGGCTCAAGCAAACGGGAACGATCACACCTGAAACGCTCGACTCGCTTAAGGTCCCAAGCACCCCGTGAGCCCATGGCTTCAACTGGTCATAGGAAACATATGCATCGATATTTGTTCACGATCTTCGCATCGATTGCTCTCTCGGCCTGCGGGCGAGATGCTCCAGAGGATGCTCCGCCGACGGCACAGGCGTACTCCGACGCTATTTCAGCGACGAGTCCGCCCCTTTCTGAAAAAGACCTCGTTCGTGTCTGCCGGGGCGGCGCTTCCTTCCGGAATGGCACCGAGGTCGCGCGCATCAAGGCGAAGACTACCGAAACCAACCTCGTCAGAATTTCCTATACGCGCACCGACGGCAAGTTTTTCGCCTATGACTGCAAGGTCGAGGGAAATCAGGTGCGCTTCCGGATGATCGACGAGGCGGGACCGGGAAGCGGGCCGGGGATCTGGTCTGGGCGCGGTTCGAAAACGACCTTCGTGCTGTTGCCCCGAGAGATCGAGTTCACCGATGACTTCTTCGATGGGTCGACCGATGTCGACCGCGTGAAAATTTAGAACGACGGGCCGTGGGTCACGCCGGGCGTGCGGCTCCTGATCTGCCAACGGCTTAAGTCTAGAGATGCCCTCACAGACTGGCGAACAACGGCTTCGTGGGCACGGGGAATGTGACTTAAGCGTTCGCAAGAAGTCCTAGTTCCGAGAGACAATGAGGGAATCTAGTGGAAGAACACGCTGGCAAATGGCTCTTCGAAGTCGATCTTGGTGACAACGGCGGTAGGCTCGCACCGCGAACCCTCTCACAGTTTGCGCGGGCGATGGAACGCGAGCGCGACAAGTGGAAATGGCTCGATTCCGTGTCGGAGGAGATTCCCGAAACACTGTGGAACCACGTCTCTAATGTACTCGATAATCTCGCGAGCTACGCCGAGACGGCGCGCTCCGAGGGATCGATCGACGCTGAGGATGCTGCCAATCGGCTCGATGGCGCCTATGGCGGCGAATATCCCGCTGTCTACCATTCCGAAGGCGATTTCGGACGGGCCATTCTCTCTCTGCGGGAAGAGTGCGGCAATGACATGGCCGCACTCGCTTATGGGATCCTGTCGGGCCAAATCGTACCAAACCTGCGCTCGACGCGCCACTTCCGCGCACTTTTTTTGATTTCCGATCCGAGCCAGATCGACGCAGAGGCGCGTCGGGTGGCAGCCGACAAGGATTATCGCTCATGGCAGGAAGAGTCGCGTGATCTGCTGTCCGGGCAGTCGGCCCTCGTCGAACAGGCGCGGGCCACCGCGTCGGATCTTGAGCGGCTTGCAATGGACGAGGGGCGCGCTGCGTACCGGCACTTCTTGAGGGCGGGCGTCAAGGCTCGCCGGTCGCTTAAGATAAAGGGCGACCGCGCAATCAGCGACATCGACAACACGCGCGCTGCCTATCAGGACCAGATGCGGCTGAAGGCCTCAGTCGCCTATTGGGGCGACAAGAAGACAATGCACTCAGATGCGCGCACCGCTGCCGTTCGCCAACTTGTTTGGCTCGCATTGTTCGGGGGCGCTGGCGCGATATTAATCTTCATCGCGGCGATGATCTTCATGCTCGAAGCGTCGGGAATTGATGCGACAGGTTGGTTCGACCTGACGCCGCCGGCCGGACGGACCATCGCTCTATCCGCCTATGTGGTCGTCACGGGCGCGGTCGGTACCATTCTCACCGCGCTCTTCTGGGCCGCTCGTATACTCGTTCGAAATTATATGACCGAGCGCCGGCTTGAGGGTGATGCCGAGGAGAGGCGGACAATGACGCAAACCTATCTAGCGCTCGTCGATCAAGGCGCAGCCTCTGAGGACGAGCGCCTTATCATCCTCAATGCGCTATTCCGTCCATCGCCCGACCAGCCAACTGGGGGCGACGAGGCCGGAAGCGACGTCGCGCTGCCGGCAATCTTAGCGAAATTAATGGACCAACGGGCATTGCGGTGAAGGCGCGTCCGTCTTTGACGCTCGCGATGCTTAAAGGATCGCGCCTCGTGGCCGTTCACGATCAGGCAGGTTTCAAGGCTAAGCCTAAAGAATCCGAGGTTCATTCGCGAGCTTCGCGATCCTCTCCAAGTCATATCCGCCGTCGACGGGCGACGAAATCCTCGACACGTCCGTTTTCGGGAGGGAGTCACCCGACCTCCTCCAGACAAATTTTAAGGGCGCCCATCTTCTGCTGAAGACTAAGTGGGGATCGGAACCTGATCATAATCGAACGCGCATCCGGCCAGAATATCGGTGGGTCGGTAATCGCCACTGCGATTGGAGCGCCCTATCTCCGACACTAGATGCAAGTTCTTCCGAGCGCGCGACGCGACCACATATAGAAGCTTCTTCGCGGTTTCGGCCTGATTGTCGTCACTGAAATGAGGGACCATCCCCTGCAATAGGCCGTACGCGATAACGACATCATATTCGGCGCCCTTCACGCCGTGGATGGACGAGACCGTAATCCCGGTGCGCGCGTCGAAGACCTTTCGGAACATGGCGACCTCCGCGATGGCCAGCGAGCCTTCGGCTACGAGCCGATCAACCCTGCGCTGTGACGCTTCGAAAAACGCGTCATAATGCTCGACCAGGGACTGGCTCGATGTGCGATCAATGCCGATCTTCGCGAAGAGCTCATCGAAGAACAATCGAAGGAATGTGATTCCATCCGGTTCGCCGATTACGATGGCATTGCAGGCCCGAAGGAGTCTTTTGCGATCCAGACCCGATATATCAACTCCCGCGTCGCCAAGCCCGGCGAGTACCTCGCCCGCCCAGCGCATGCGGCGGATATAGAGCTGCGGCGAAGCATTGGTCAGAATGATGCGGGACAACTTGTACCAGAAATTGTCGATGTCACGGGCGAAGGGCACCATTCCCGGCCCATCGAAGGAATATTCCGGCAGCGCGGCCACGAGTTGCCGGGTCATACCGGCGAGATGAGCCCACCAGGGTGCGATGATGCAAACCTCATGCGGCGGGGTTCCCAGAACCTCGATATTATAGCGGATGAGCCGCACCAGCTCGCCTTCCAGAGCGTTCCGATGGGTCAGGCAGTCATATGAGATGAGACTGGCATAGTCCTTGTCTTTGCCGACGGCTTCGCTCTTCGAAGCGAAGACATTATAGTTGCCGAAATAGCCGACGATCCGCTGCGACGAGCGATAATTGTCGGAAAGCTCCATCTGCTTGAAAGTGAGCCCGCTCCGCGCGGCGAAATCCTCGACCCTGATCGCATAGCCTCCGAGGGAGCCATATATTGCCTGATTGGGATCACCGACGATGAAGGCGGCCGTTCCCCCGGCACCCGCCTTCAATATGCGCGCGAGTATCTCATACTGGATCTCTTTGGTGTCCTGATATTCGTCGACGAGAATATGGGAAAAGACAGAGCTCAGGAGAGCGCTGACCGGAGGATGTCGTTCAATCAGCTGATAGGCGTAGTAGAGGATCATCTCGAAATCGAGTTGCCGGTTCTGCTGCAGCGCTTTCCAATAGGAGCGAAGGACGTTTTTGACGGCATCCCGCTTCGCCGGATGACAGTTCAGTTCGAGCGCGCCGGGCGTCATATAATAACCGCAGTCGAATGACGTCAGCCGGTGGGTCGTCACCCCCGCACAAAGCTCCTCGAGCATGCGTTCGGTGTCATGCGCGTTGATGACGCGAAAGCCGTGCTGGAGGTGCGTGTGATAAATCCCGTAAGGCTTCAATATCCATTCGAGACAGAAGGCATGGATGGTGCCGATCCAGAGCTGACTGGTATCGACGCCGAGTTGCTCGATACGTTCGTGAATCTCGTCGGCGGCGCGGCGGGTATAGGTGATCGCAACGACCCGCTTCTTGTCCGATGTGAGGGTCGATAGGAGGCGAGCGATCTTGTAGGTGAGCGTACGCGTCTTGCCGCTTCCCGGCGATGCCACCAGGAACACGCTGCCGGGATGCTCGATGGCTTTGACCTGCGCGTCGTTGAGGTCTTTCGCATCCCAGACGAACATCAGAAGGTCGCGAGTATAGCGTTGATCCCGTCTTCCGGGAAAGCCGCCAACATCGCAGCTCGCACGCCGTCGAAATCAATTTCTTCGCGCCGGTATCGAACGAGTTCGTTCCGCATCGGCGCGAGCGTCTCGGGGAAATAGAAGCCCGAGTCCGCCAGCAGCTTCAGCCGGTAGTCGAGAATGCTGGCCCAGGTCTCCCGGCTTACGTCGATGTGAGCCTTGAATATGGCGTCGAGAATATAGTCCGGAATAACGGCCGCAGGTGAGATTGCCTTGCCGACGAGGATCGCGAACCACCCCTTTCCGACATGATTGGCCATCGTCAGAACGCGCGTACCGAACTGGGCAATGTCGCTGGATTCAAGCTCCAGCTTCGCATTCGCGGCCGTGAAGGGATCCTTGTAGACATCATCAAGGATCGAAACGATCGTCGCCGCATTGCCGGCCGCTACGAAATCTACCTCGAACGTATAGTCCGCAAAATCCACCGAGAGCCACTTATTCCCGTCGCAAAACGATTTAAGCGCCACTTGGCGCGCGGCGCCTGCGGCCTGCGAGGCCAGGGCTTTCTTCTTGGCCTTGGCCTCGCTGTCGCTATCCAGGACATCGGCTTCCGTATCGATGAAAGCCCGGTCTGAATCGGTGATGATCGCACAACGTTTGCGAATACGGTCCTCGTGGAAGAGCACCGCGACATTCTCGAAGCCGGTGCTCCGGATATTGATCAGGCTGATGCCGAGTTCATCGAGGCTGAGCCCGAACACCTTCTTGATGAGCAGCGGGATGAGGATTTCCTCGGCATCCCCCTCGACCAGCAACGCACTCTTGGCAAAGAGCAGATTGCTTCGGACCGCATCAAGATAGCGCTGGATATTGCCGATCTGCCCCGGCTCCAGGCCCGTCGAGGGTTGGAAAACCTCGCACAGCGCCCCGCGGCGGCCGAGGATATTTATATTCTCGACGTTGCTGACCTCGGAAATATGGGTCGAGTGCGTCGAGTAGATGATCTGCGTATCCGCATAGTTCAGACGGTCGAAAAGCGTCTTTTGGATGTGGGTATGGATATGGGCTTCGGGCTCCTCGATCAGGAGGAAGTTTGCGAAGGCTTCCTTCTGCTTCTGATATTTGAATTCGAGCAGTTTCAGCGTGAGATAGATAAGGTTCGCCCCGCCGAGACTGAGTTCGTGGATCGCACCTTCATATTGCTCGTCACTCTCCCCGACAAAAAGCTTAAGCGACTGGAAGAGGCGATCGGCTTCGTCGGGAAGATCCGACCGGATCGACAGCGAACGGGGCGAATATGTCTCGCCCGCGGCATCGACGATCGTATGGCGAATATCCGTCCGGACCTTCCCGACGTCAGGAAGCCCCTCGATCGCGTCATTAAGGTTTTTGACAAGCGTCGTGATCGGTTTGAAGCTGGCAGGATCGATCTCCCCGCTCTTCCCCTTGAGGAGGGTCAGGAGCGGATTGGTACGGTTGTTCTGGAAGTCGGCAACGACATCCCGCAATGCCTGCACGAAGGTGAAACAGACCTCGCGCGAAATGGAAAGCACACCCGGAATGGCGCCCCCGATAGCGGGATCGATCAGTTCCTTAGGGAAGACAACCTCCGCAAAATCGCCGACGATCTTTCTGTAGGTTTCGGGATCGAGAAAATCGGCGCTGCTCTTCCCGGTGAAGACCGTCTCATAATCCGAAATCTCGATCGTCGATCGTAACTCGGACAAGCCGAGAGTATCGCCCGGCGACAATTGGCCGAGCGCTGTCCGGATTACGGCTTTCGGACGGAAGATAAGATTGTAGGTCGCTTTGCCTACCGTCCCGTTCGCTACATTGCCGGTGCCGTGCAGGAACAAGGCCTGGATCGCCTCGTCCTGCGACACATCCTCGAATTCGAGGCTGATGATAATCCAGTGCCCGCGCCAATCACCCAGCCCGCGATGAAAGTCCTTCTCGTCGAGGCGATAGGCCATGCGCATCAGCGAGTCGTCGAGCAGCAAGCGGATCGCGCGGAACAAGTTGGTCTTGCCGGATCCATTCTCACCGATGATCGTGTTGACGCCCTTTTTGAACACGACGTTCGCGCGTTCGAAGTTGCGATAATTTACCAGCTGCAGTCTGGAGATGTGCATTCATTCCCCCGATGTGTGGACGTCGTACGACGGGCAGATCACTGCCTGTCGGAAAACCGGTTGTAGGCGTCCATCCGGTGGACGAGCAGTTCGACCTCGCGCAGATAGATTTCCTTGCGCAGATACTCGATCTCGGCGTCGCGCTGCGTATCCTCGACGTCGATATACCAAGCTCGCGGATTGGGATTGTCATCGCCATTCCAGCGATAGCCGCGCGCCTTCAGGGCATCCTTGAGATCATATGGCGAATTCTCGGCCCATATCCGCCAACTCGGCCGGCGGGCATTGTCCAGCAGCCGCGCCATTGCCGGTACGCCCGACGAGGGGAGCGGTTTGGCGAGCAATTCGATTGCCGCCCGGCAATCATGCTCTGCGCGGTGCCGATCGTAAAAGAAGCCTGCCCCCATAGCCAGATAGGCAAGCTTGGTGCCTTCGAACCCTTCAGCCTGCCAGTCGACCTGCGTCATGGAGCATGCCCAGGGCTTGGTGACGAAAACCTCGCTCAATCGCTCGGCAAAGCGCCGGTCGAACGCCGCATTATGTGCCACGACCAAGGCCGCACCATTTGCGAACGCGGCCACTTGTCCGGCGTCTATCCGCTGCCCCGCCACCATCGCATCGGTGATGCCGGTGAGCTTCGTAATCTCTTGCGGAATAGGAGCGGAGGGTTCCTGAAAGCATTGGAAGGACTCGCCGATCTCGAAGATCCGTCCATCTACGCCGTAATTAAAAGCAATCATCGCGAGTTCGATGATCTCGTCCTTGCGCGGATCGAGTCCGGTCGTTTCCACATCGAGAAACAGCCCGGTCCGGGTCGGCGTGCCGTCCGGATCGGTGATGATGGGGCGCTCGGCGAGGCGTCTCTGGACGCGATATTCGCCGCTCGCGTTCAGCAGTTCGGCGAGTGCCGCCAGATCGGTCGATGGCGCTTCCACCCGGTTCTCCAGTTCTCTGTGCCGGTCGTCAGGCCGGTACGTCCACGTCGAGCCAGCGAGCATAGGCCCGGATATCGATCATGGGTACGGTCGCCTGTTCCTGAAGCCGGGCAATCAGCTCGAAGAGGAAAGCCGTCGCAGGTTTTCGCATCGGCGTGACCACGCCGTCTCTTTCCGTGTCGCACGAGAAAACCCCATGGGCTGCCACACAGCCCAGATCTAGCCTGTCTAACATGTCGCCCGAGGTCAGAGCCTTGATCAGGGGATCGCCAAGCGCGGGGTTCCAGTCACTCTCCAGTGTAAGCAGTCCGCCTATGATGTGCTGGAGCGGCTTCGGCGGATAGACGCCGCCGGCGTGCGGGATCGGAAGGCTCGTTCGCTGCAACGCCCGCACGCTTGCGACCTTGCCGCGGGCATAAGCGACCTGTTCGGCGTTGACCGACTGTTTCGCTTCAAAGACCGCATAAACGCTTTCCGCAGGGATGACGGTCTGCCCCTGAAAGGAGAATATGAACGGCGAATATTGGCGGTCGAACACGACGACGTCGATCTGGTCGCTGAAGGCCCCGTGGCTATCGACTACATGCGCCGAGGCAGCCTGATAGCGCTTCGGCAAATAGGTCTGGAGAAGTTCGAGCCAAACGCCTTCGCTTGCATCGCCCTTTGTCCCCGGATGCCCGAAAGCCTTGCGCGCCCGGGCGAGGCGTTCCTGAATATCGTCGTGCAGTTCCGAAAGAAGTGTCTGGATCGACCAAGTCATCGCACGGTCTCCACATTATTCTCTTCATCCCGAAAGAAAGGCGTCGCTTTCATTGCTGCGGCTATTTCGAGGGCGCGGCTGCCACTCACGGCCTTGTCGGGATAGGCATCGAGCGCGATCGCCGGAAGCAGCCGCTGCATGAGGTCGGAGAAGGTGAAACCCAGCCTGCCGGGCGCCGGGCCGGTCGCGGACACAAGCGCCGCCACCTGCTTTGCGTCCAGGCCAAGCGGCGCCAACCGCGTTTCAAATACGTACCGGCGCTGCTCGTCCGACGGGCGCTCGAAGGCCATGATGTCGGCCGCACGGCGCCGTACGGCAGGATCGAGCGCGCTGAGGCGGTTTGTGCACATGATGACGGCGGCCGGCAGCCGAAGGTTCGCGAGACGGTCGATACCTCGAATGAAGGCGTTCACGCCTGCGCGATCTTCATGATGCATCTGCGCAGACTCGCGCGACTGAGCGAGCGCGTCCGCTTCATCGACCAGAAGAATGATGGCACCGTTTGCCTTCTTCGTACCTTTGAGCCGGCTGGCCGCCTGGACCGTATGCTCGAAGGCGGCCGACAGCAGCTGCGTCATCTCTCCGACCCGCCCCTGCCCTCTGGTCGCGAGACTGAGCGGGAACAACGTAATGTCGATCCCCTCCTGGCGCGCCACCGCATCGCCGATCGTCTCGGCCAGCTCGGTTTTGCCCGAGCCGACATCCCCGGCCAGAATCACTAGCGGAGGGCGGCGCAAGATCGCATCCAGCAGCGGACGCGCTTCGCCGGAATGGAAACGCCTCGCCCAATCCTCCAGCCCCTCCGAATTGACCAGAAGTCCAAGCATCTTGGCGAGGCGAAGTTTCTGATCGTCGAGGCCGACCAGTCGAGCCAGCCTCTCCTGCGGCTCGAAATCGGGATAGCTTTGTCGGCGTTCGAAAAGCTCGTCGAGACCAGGCATTGTCTGCATCAATAGCTCCTGACGCTCGAGCGATCGAGTGCACGGCCGCCCGCCGAGTAGGTGCGATCAGCGGCAAGATAGCCGTTTACAGTGGGCTCGGCAGCGTCATTTCGATAAATCGGAAGCCCATTCTTGAAGGCCTCGCGATCGGCGTGCGACAGGTTGGTGAATGCCGGTCTGTAGGTCATGTAACTGTAGAACTTGGCCCCCGACACATTCTTACTCGGAATGATTTTTCCCGGGTCGTCATCGTTCGCCGCCCCGCCGGCGAGCTCGCGCGCATCATATTTGACCGTCGGCTCGATCCATTGGCCATCGCGCTTGAAGCCATAGGTGACGGTTTGCAAATAGCCGGCCTTCAGCATTGCAACCGCCTCGGCTTCATAATCGGCAATCTGTTTGTCCGACGGCTTGCCGTAAAAGCGCTGCAGACGCTTGAGATCGGTCGCGATCTTGGCCGCAATGTGCCGAGCATGCACGATAGTGAAGGTGACGCTGTCGCTTTCGGTATAGCTGGACATATCGTTTCTCAAACCTGGAAGGTGGAACCGAAGACCTTCTGCCAATAGCCGAGGGTCAATTGTTTGGTGGGCGCAGCAAGGGCCGCATCGATCGCATCACCCGCGTCGAGCGCCGCATCGACGATCTCTTCGATGTTCGCCCCGGTATAGAGCCGCGAAACATTGTTTTCGGCGTTCACCGGATCGATAATCCGCATCGGCTCGCTGAAAGAGCCGATGCTGGACAGGGGATAATAGTCTGAGAAGGCGATCCGCTCGCGAAGGCCCGAACTAGCGACATAGGTGAAAAAATGCTGCAGCGCTTCGGGGTAGTCGGAAAGATCGGTCCCTTCATCGCTCAGTTTCGCCAGGATGAGCTCAATCATGAACGATTTGAACCGGAAGCCGCTGCGTTGCTGTTTCTGGAGACGCGCCCAATATTTGACGAGGCGGACGACCTGCGCAAAATGCTTCTCCTGAGCCTTTTTGCGCTTCCCCGCAAAATCGAGATGGAGCGGGATGCTCGTCTTCAGAAACGAGCCGTCTTCCTGGCTGACCAGATTGCCGTACCATTGGGGATCGCCATCGTAGAGAATCGGGACGACGTCGACATCGAGCCCCGATCCGCGAAAGGAGACCGTGACGGAATAGGTCTGAGGTTCCACCTGATCCGGCGAAAAATTCGGAAACGCCTTGCGCAGGCGCTCCGCAAGATAGTTCAGCAGATCCGCGATCGAATGCGGCGCATCCGCTCCGCTGATGTAACAGGCGACGTCGATATCGTTGAGAGAGCGAAGCGCCGTCCCCTTCGCTAGACTTCCCGAAAGCATCATCTTGCGCAGGGTGAAGTCGGGATGTTCGTCCAGATAGCCGTCGAGCTTTTCCCGCAACCGGCGCGCTTGAGCGCGGTAGTCCCGCGCCTTGTCGTATGGAAGGTTCACGCGCTCTTCCGCAAAGCGCACTATTTCCTGATGCCCCACATGGTCACGGCTCATCGATTCGGCTCCATATGCGCCCCCGTCGGGCTTGACGCGGCAACCTAAATGCGCGAATCGGCTAAAGATCCGCATAGAATTTATATGGGTATATTTACGATACCCGTCAAGGAACTATACCCATGCCCGATGAGAAACGCCCGTGGACCCAAAATCGGCGCTTCGAGTTCATCGAATGGAAGCTGTTCTGGGAAGGCGCTCTAAATCGCAGCGACCTTGAGGATATTTTCGAGATTTCAACGCCGCAGGCATCGATAGATCTTCGGCGATACCGTGAGCTCGCGGTTCACAACATCGAATATGACCCGGCCGGAAAAATGTTCAGACCGGCTCCGGGCATGCAGCCTTCGTTTCTCAAAGTTTCGGCCGACCGCCTTCTACTTCAGCTGCGCGCGCTGCTCACCAACGCGCTGCCGAGACGCGATGTCTGGTTTCGCGACCTGCCGCCGATCGACATGGCGCCGGATATTATTCGCCATGTCGATCCCGACTGCCTTCGGCACATTTTGGAAGCAATCCGGACCCGGCGCTGTGTCGAGGTGCGTTATCAGTCGCTGACCAACTCGCGGATGCGCCTCATCGCGCCTCATGCGCTGGCCTTCGACGGCTACCGCTGGCATGTGCGGGCTTGGGCTTGCGACCGCGGCGATTTTCGCGACTTCGTCCTGACGCGGATCGACCGGATAAAACAGGGGCCCGATGCCGATTTCGATCCTGCCGACGACATCGAATGGACCACGAAGGCCACGCTCGACCTTCGTCCCCATCCGGGGCTGACCGAAGAGCAGTCAAATGCCATCGAGCGCGACTATGCCATGGTCAAGGGGCGTCGCGAGATCGAGGTCCGCCTTTCGATGGCTTATTATTTCATCATGCGGATGAACCTCGACCTTGCCGATCTCCCGCCTCCCCGCGCCCAGATTTGTCTGCAGAACCTGGAAGCAATCCAGCTCGCTGTCGCGACGGCAAAAAGAGAATCCCAACGCAGGATAGCTCTCCGTCAGGAAGCCGGCTGAGGCATTCGTGCGGACGCGGTCCGCGGCGCTGATCGCAAGCACAACGCCGAGCGCAGGTCAGGAGCGGAGACACGCTCCGATTGTGCTTTCTCCTCAAATCTTGAAATCGGCGAAAATGGCATGAGCTCGGGTGATCTGAATGGTGCCCCATCAAGATGCGGTATCAGCGCCTCGCACAGGCTCACATGATCCAGCGTCAGGTGCGACAGTCCGGCAGCACCACGTCCTTTCATTCCAATTGAACGGCCGCTTCGGGGAGTGAGTGAACCCGGCGCGTACGACTTAGATCCGGCGCAGAGCGGAGACTCGAAAGCTGCACGATCTTGTAGCCTCAAAACTACCCTCAATGTGGTCCAGTTTCATTTGAAACCAGTTGCGATTGCGCTCCGCAAGGCTAGACTGGTCAGGCATCGAGCGCGAGCGCGGTGCCGAGGCGTGAGAACCTTGTACTCGACTTTAGGAATTCGGATTGCCCTTTGCCGGGTTGCCGCTGCGCATGTCCAAGCCCTCGGGCCAAAGGCGGCGGCGCTAGCGTCGAGCTAGTTCTCACCACCCGGCTTGGCGATCGCGCTCCCCGAAAGGCGAGCGGACATGGATTTCGAGGAGGATCAGGAAGGACGTTCGGCATATGCCGCCGGCGATCCCCTGCCGCCCGCCGATTGGGAAGCATTTGGCCGCAGCGCCCGGATCGAAGCGATATATGCGGCCCATCATCCCAGACTGACCCGCTTCTTTCGCGGCCGCGCCAACGGCCAGGACGTCGGCGATCTCGTTCAAGAAGTCTTCAGCCGGTTCGCAGCGACGGGAACATTCGCCGCTTCGCTGGTCGAACGGCCGGGAGCTTATCTCTTCAAGGCCGCGCGCAGCCTGCTCGCGGAGCACGCGCGAGCGGACGAACGCCACCTCCGTTCGCAGCACGACAGCCTCGACGATGAACAGCAGGATGCCACCGATCCCCATGCTGCACTCGAAGCGCGCGACGAGCTCCGCCGGGCAGAAGAAACCATATTGGGGCTATCTCCGCTCACGCGCGAGATTTTCCTGCTGCATCGGCTCGACCACATGAGCTACCCCGAGATCGCACGAATCAGGGGGCTTAGCGTGAAGACCGTCGAAAGCCACATGACCAAGGCGCTCGCCGCACTCCGCCGCAGCAGAGGCCGGAGGTGAAGCGCGCCGATCGCGAGGCACATGTCTGGTTCGACACGATGCGGCGTCCCGACGCCGACGAGCATCGCGCCGAATTCGATGCATGGCGGGGCAACCCCGAGAATGCCGCGGCCTATGCACGCGCTGCCGCCGAATTCGACTTTCACCAAGGATTGTCCAGAACGCGCCTCGACGCCGGTGCACGGGCAGAGGTCCGCTCGCCCTTCAACCGGCGCTGGGCGTTTGCCACGATACTCGCTGCGGCGATCGCGCTGGGCTTCGCCTGGATGATCCTCGGCAACAGAGAGCAGCCTCAGATCGCGGAACTCCTGGCGAACCAGGGCGAGACGACGCTCGCCGATGGAACGCGCGTCACACTGATGGATGGCGCGTCCATCAGGACGAGCTATTCCGATAGCGAGCGCCGCGTCGTCCTCACGGGCGGGCGCGCGCGTTTCGAGGTCGCCCATGATGCCGCCCGGCCCTTCGTCGTTGCAGCCCGGAACACCGAAATCGTCGCGCTCGGCACCATATTCGAAGTGAATCTCCTCAATCTCCGGATGCCGAGGATCGCTCTCGTCCAAGGCTCGGTCGAGGTGCGCGCCACAGACAGCAGAAAATCGCTGCGTCTTCGTCCCGGCGAAACCGCGGAGGTGCCCGCCGAAGGCCCGCGCCTTGCCACCGACCCCATCATGGGCAAGCACTCCATGCGTATCGATGTCGACCGCACACCGCTTTCGACGGTGCTCGATCAAGCCAATCGTGCCAATGATATGGCGATCCGCCTTGCCGATCCCGAATTGGGGCGGCTTGAAATCACCGGCAGCTTCGATCTTCGCAACCCCGAGGCATTGGCCCGCCAGCTCGCTGCTGCGCTCGATCTCGAGGTGGAACGGGGAGCGGACGGCCCTATCCTCCGCGCCCAGGCCAACAAAATGGTACTGCCGATCAAAAACCCATAGGGTGTTAGCCCCCGGCGTCATCTTCCCAAACCAGACGGCCATGAACAGCCGCATGGGAGGGAAGAATGACTTTCAGAATTTTCGCGGCGTTGCTTGCTTCGGGCGTATCTTCGACTGCACTCCTCGCGCCGGCGGCATGCGCGCAGGAGACGCAGCAGACCTACGATATCGCATCCCAGCCTCTGGGCGACGCGCTACGACGCTATGCCCAGATATCCGGCCGCAATGTCATCGCCTCGTCGAGCCTCGTGTCGGGCAAGCGCAGCAACCCGGTCCGCGGCCGCCTGACTCCTGACGCCGCCCTCACCCGTCTTCTTTCCGGCACCGGGCTGACGGTCGAACTCGTTGAAGGCGGATGGGTCGTTCGGGCGGGAAACGGCGATGCGGACCCAGCCTCGACTGAAGGAGCGACCGAAAGCCAGGACGCGTCGATCATCGTCACCGGGTCGCGCATCCGCGGCGCGGGGCCGACGGGATCTCCGATAACCACGATCGACCGCGAGACGCTGGATCGCAGCGGCCGCGCAACGCTCGCCGACTTCATCCAGACCATCCCGCAGAATTTCTCGGGCGGACCGACCGAAGCCAACATCGCGATGTCGGGGCGCGGCAATTCGCTCAGCAACATCGGTTTCGGGACGGCGATCAATTTGCGCGGGCTCGGGCCGGGCGCGACGCTGACATTGTTCGACAGCGTGCGCCCCGCACTCGGCGGCGCCTCGGGGGCGTTCGCCGACCTCTCCTTGATCCCTTCGGCAGCGATCGAACGCGTCGAGATGCTGACAGACGGTGCATCCGCGATCTACGGTTCAGACGCCATCGCCGGGGTCGTGAACATCCGCCTTCGCAACCGTTTCGAAGGTGCCGAAACCCGCCTTCGCGCCGGAACCGCCGATGGTGACTATGCCGAGTATCAGCTCGGCCAGCTAATCGGCGCGAAGTGGAGAACAGGCCACATCGTCGTGGCAGGTGAGTATTTCAGCCGCGGCAATCTTCCGTCCACGCAGCGACGCTTTGCAACCGAAGACCTTCGCGCCTTCGGAGGGCCTGACCTGCGCTCGAACTACAATAACCCCGGCACGATCGTAGCCGCGAACGGCCAGCGTTTCCGCATCCCGTCCGGGCAGGATGGCACGAACCTAACCCGTGCGGACCTGATTCCCAGCAGCGATTTCAACCGCGGCGACGCTCGCCGCAACATCGATATTCTTCCGAAGCAGAAGAGCGGAAGCGCCTATGCAAGCGTCGAGCAGGAGGTCGGCGGGTCGCTGCTCCTCTTCGCCCGCGGCCTTTACGCCGAACGTCACTTCGAAGCGCGTCGTCGCGGCAACGGGCCGATCCCGATTACAGTCACAAGCGCCAATCCCTATTATGTAGATCCGATTGGCACCGGCCAGGCCATCACGGTCTATTACGATCCCTCCGTAGACTTCGGTCCCGAAGGCACTCGCGGCAAGGTGAAGGCATTCAATGCGACCGCCGGCGCGCGTGTGAGCATCGGCGACTGGCAAATCGAAGTCTCCGGCGGCCACGGCGTTCAGCGCGAGCATTATGACGGGGTCAACTATATTCATTATCTGCGGCTCCCCCGGTCAGGCTCCGCGTCGACCGTGGCGACGGCGATCAATCCATTCGGTGATGGCGCGGTCAATGATCCGGCGCTGATAGACAGGCTTCGGGGCCATATCGCGGTCGATACGCGTTTCGAGGTTTGGAGCGGTGCTGTGAGAGCAGACGGACCGCTGATCGCACTCCCCGCAGGAGACATGAAGCTGGCACTCGGCGCAGAATATCGCCGCGATCGTCTCACCTATGTGCAGGTCAGCGATCTGGCTTTCGACGCACCCAGAATGAGTGGCATTCCCGGTCTACCGGACAAAAGGATCGTGCGGGCGCTCTATGGTGAACTGGCGATCCCCATCTTCGACAGCGGCCGCGGATTCCCCGGCTCGCTCGATGCCTCGGCGGCGCTGCGCTACGAGGATTATTCCGATGTCGGACACACCGCCAATCCGAAGATTGGCGTGCGCTGGTCGCCCGTCCGTGGCCTCGCTTTCCGGGGGTCCTATGGTCGCTCGTTCCGCGCGCCTTTTTTCGATGAAATGGTCGGGACCGCGAACGCGCGCTACCAGACGCTGCGGGTCACCGATCCCAATTCACCGACTGGCCAATCGGTGGTGCTCGCGCTGTTCGGTTTCAGCCCCGAACTCAAACCCGAAAAAGCCGAGAACTGGACTGCCGGTATCGATTTCGAGCCTGCGGGATTGCCAGGCACCAAATTGTCGTTGACCTATTTCGACATCGCCTACCGTGATCGCATCACGCCAGGATCGGCTGATTTCCGAAATTTCCTGGTGTTGCGCGACATCTACGCACCGCTAATTGCCGACAATCCCGAGGCGGCGCTGGTCGCCTCCTATTTCGCTAACCCGAGCTTCTCGAACAGCATCGGTGCGACGCCCGCCGATGTTCGCGCGATCATCGATGTGCGGACGCGCAATCTGTCGTCGTCGCGCGTGCGCGGTCTCGACTTCGACCTCGGCTATTCGAGGCCGGTCGGCGCGGGAAGCGTCAATCTGTCGGTGGGCGGCAGCCGCCTGTTCGAGATCGACAACAGGCTCACCGAGACTGCCCCGCGCAACAATGTCGTGGGCACGCTCGGCAACCCGGTCAAGCTCCGGCTGCGCGGGCGCGCGGGCTTCGTTCAAGGCGCCTTCGATGGCGGGATCGCGGTTCAGCACGTTGGATCGTATCGCAATCTGACGGTGACGCCGGCCGAACGGGTCAATAGCTGGACGACCGTCGACCTGCAGCTCGGAGCGCGGATCGGAGAGCCCGGAGGTCGGTCACTGAGGCTAGCGCTCAGCGTCAACAATATATTCGACCGCGATCCACCCTTTGTGCAGTTTCGCGCCCTCAACTCCGCGATTGGTTATGATCCCGAACAGGCGAGCGCAATCGGTCGCACTATCGCGCTGCAGGCGGTGATCGAATGGTAATCCTCGCATTGGCGGTCGCGGCCTTCAGCCCCGACTTGGCACGCACGGAGCGGCAACCGGTCACGCCGCATGATCTCGTCGAGGTAGCTGAGATCATGGGTCCAAGCCTCTCGCCCGATGGGAAGCGGGTGGCGTATCGGGTGACGCAGCCACGGATCGATACGAACGACGTCCGCCAGACCTGGCTCGTCGTCGATGTCGACGGCGGGGCCCCTGTCGCGATCGGAAACGGCGGCTCGGCCCGACACAATGGCGCCGGGGTGCCGATTGATGAATCCCCGATCTGGGATCGCGACAGTCGCGGTATACGCTATCTGGCTCGAGAGAATGGAGTGGTTTCGATTTGGCATTGGCGCGAAGGCGGAAGTGCTGAGATCGAAATCAGCGATCCTGCTGACATCACTTCCTTCGGTCTCGCGGCGGACGCCGCTTCTCTCCGTTACACTGTAGGCGCCACCCGCGAAGCAGTCGCTGCCGCCGAACGTCAGGTATATGAGGAAGGGGCGCTCGTCGACGCGCGTCTCGACCTCAACCAACCTATCGCGGGCGGGATGATCGAAGACGGAAAGCGCATCATGCAGCGCTATGCCGATGGATGGTTCGATTTTCGGCGCATCCTGTGGGACGCGCCCGCCGTTGATAAAACTCGCCATATTGAAGATGGAGCGCAGCTTCCAACAGCTGCGGCATCGCCTCAGCAGGGTCTCCTCGTTATCGCCGAAGATGGGAGTCGCGCAGAAATAAGCCGAACCCCGCGCCAGCGCGTTATCGTCACGCGCACCGATGGACGAAAGGTCGCCTGCGCTCTCGCCGCGTGCCGTTCGCCATCACTCACTGCACTCGCGTGGCGGCCGGGAAGCAACATGCTCTTGTTGTTCGACAGGCAGGGTAGCGGACGCGAGATCGTCCGGCTCTGGCGGATCGGCTCGAATGCGGTGAAGGACGTTGCTACGACAGATGGCAGTTTTCGCAATCCGGTTCGGCCCGACCGGTGCGTGGCCGCCCGCGCAGCGATGGTGTGCGCAGAAGGTCGGCCAACAGTCCCGCCTCGTCTGGTCCGCATCGGTTACTCCGGTGAGAGGAAAGTGATCGACGATCCCAATCGCGAGCTAGCGGACCGGATTTCTGCGAAGGCGACCCCGCTTGGCTGGGAAGACGGCGTGTCCGGTGTCTTTCTGGCGCCTGCCAATTCGAAGCAGCCGCTACCGGTCGTCGTCCACTACTATAATTGTAATGGCTTTCTCAAAGGCGGGACCGGCGACGAAATCCCCATGCTACCGCTTGTCGAGGCGGGCATCGCCGTTCTGTGCATCGACGGCAAACGGGCGCCCCGCGAGGCGGGAATGGAAGCAAGCTATGATCTCGCTCTTTTGCACATTGGCCGTGCGCTCGACGAACTCGCGGCAACGGGCAAGATCGACCCTGCGCATGTCGGTATAGGCGGGCTCAGCTTTGGCTCTTCGGTCGCCCTCTGGGGGGTTCGCAAATCGAAACGCTTCGCGGCCGCAACGGTGGCGTCCGGTCAAATATCGCCGCAATACTACTGGATCAACGCTCTGCCCGATCGCGGCTTCGCGGCCGGACTCAAATCCTATTGGGGCATCGGCGACCCGGACAGCGACCGAAAGCGCTGGACGCTCGCCTCGCCCGTGTGGGATGTAGCCTCGATCACCACGCCTCTTCTGCTCCAAGTCCCGCAGTCCGAAATCCAGACTATGGTAGAGTTCCACACTCGGATGCGCCTAGCTGGGAAACCGATCGAGCTGCACGCCTTCGCCGATGAACTTCACATCAAATATCAGCCCGTGCACAAGCTTGCGACCTCGGAACGCAATCTCGACTGGTTCCGCTTCTGGTTGAAGGGCGAGGAATCCGACGCTCCCGGCAAGGCAGCCCAATATGCTCGCTGGCGCCCGTTTCGCGAGGGGCAGTCCTTGCCAGCTCCCGCGCCTTAGGCTCGTGCCGGGTGCGGCCTCCCCGGTGCCGCACCCGGCACGGTCTATTGTTGCTTTCGGCGTCGGATCAAAAGCCAGGCGCGCCGGCTTCAATCGATCGCGCCCAGCGCTCCATATCGGCGACATGCAGAACACGCATCATGCTTACCGGATCGCCAGCCCCCTGCTTCAGCATGGCCTCGACCGCGTCGAGCTCAAGGAGACCATGGCCGGAAAGCCATCCCTCGAGCAGGAACGGACGCAGCCTGTCGCGGTTCTCGGTAAAGGCCGGGAGAAATACCGAGAGTATCCGTCCCTTGCTCCGCCTTGCAAGGACCTCTGGCGGAATATCTGCCGCGAAGGCCCGGCGCGCCAAGGCCCGATCCTGACCGCCCTCGCACCACTGCCAGCTTGCGAGTCCCAGCCCCCATTCGACGATCGGTTGCGCCAGCAGAGGCGTGATCATCGGCAGCGAGAGCGCCCGGTCATAGGCATCGATGAAGGATTGAACGAGAAGCAGGTTAAGCCCGTATACGCGCTGTCCCGGTGCTGCTCGCGCAGCTCCTTCCATCCAGGGATGGTCCTGCCTAGCATCGGCGAAGCGCCGCGAGAGCAGGCTTTCATCGACAGGCCAAATCGGTGGGTTGATCAGCATTCGCTTCGCGGCGAGCGCGACCGCGCGCCATCTGTTGTCTCGAGCAAGTCGCGCCAGATCACCCGCAGCCTGCCAGGCTTTCTTCGGACCTGCAAACCGGAGTGCATCGAGGATCGGAGCAGTCGATGTGATGAAGCCGAAGACACTATCGCCGCCGGCGCCGGTAAAGATCGCATCGGCATCAAACTCGCGAGCAGCCTCCAGAAAGAGGTGGTCACTGGGTGCTAGTAGCCCGAACCCGCCTGGGCGAACACGATCGATAGCGGGTGCTGCAAGCGGATCGCCGGGCGGCGGCCGCCAGCGCTCTGCCAGTTCCGCACCGAGCCGCCGGACGACGGCTCGCGCGTAGGGCCGCTCGTCGCCATCGGGTTCGGTCGTTGCCAGCGTCAATCCCCGCCATGTGGCCCCGGCTTCACCAAGACATGTCGCCACGATCGAGCTGTCGAGCCCCCCTGAAATCTCGAGTTGGATGCGGGGAAACCGACGGCTCCATGCGCCGACCGTCGCGCTGACGAGATCGCGGAGTTCGGCGGCGTCGGCGCGCCGCGGCGGGCTGCAACTGTGATCCCAAGGCGACCAGCTGTTCGGTTCGCGTCGCCCGTGCTTCAGACCGACGATTTCGCCGGGAAGGATTTCGCGAACCTTCTCCAGCTCTGTCGCGGGTCCACGCAGGAAAGGATATCGCAGAGCGGCCGCGACGCGTTCAGGATCCGGCTTTGCAAATCGGCATCCCAGAGATCGCGCAAGAGAGAGGCTCGTGAAAGCGATGCTCGTGCGCGACGGAGAAGCAGCCCTGACGTCAGGGGCATGAAAGATTGCCGGTCCTGCCACAGGCGCGCGGAGCAGGAATGCGTCGCCATTTCGGCCGGCCCAGATCAGAATATAATGCCCCCAGAGGTTCTCGAGCGCCCACGTCCCATTGGTCGCGACTATCCGCGAAGCCTCCGCGGCGGAAAGGGCGTCGACGTCGCCGAATCCCTCGCGGCGGAACGCCCAACCCAGCAGCACGACGCTATGGCCGTGTGTGATGGGAACCGACGCCTCTCCCACCAACGTCGCTGTCCCGAGCGTCGCAAGTTTCTCCACGCCAACCGGCAACGAATGCGCGTGCTCGACCTTTTCGAGGAGGGCAATCCGGAAGCTCATAATTTGAAAACCGCGCGGTAGTCCGCAACAATATTGAGCGGATCGGAGAGGACCACACCGTCCTGCTGCACCCAAGCATGCGCCAGAAACGGATCAAGCTGGACGCCGAAATAGATGTCCGCTGCAATACCGCGGCGCCAGAGACAAAGAGCAAGTGCGAGGCTGTCCGGAACGCAAAGCCGACTGGTCGGTACCAACGTGCGGGCATCGGCGAAGCCACGGGCAAAAAATCCTGCCTTCTGCGGATAGCACCGGCTGCCGCAGCGTTGGGCAGCCTTAACCTGATGTTTTCGCCATCGATCAATTGTCCGCGGTAGTCCCGCGAAACGAAGCCAAAGCAGGGCCGCAGTGCAGCTTCGCGCTGTTTCCCAAGCCCCGACGCCGCCACCCGGCTCGGGCTGCTCGAGAGCGCTCGATTGCGGCATCGGCTGGACCACGGGAGCGACATCCCTTCCCGGGCCCGGCGTGAGCAGACCCCGCGCAAAAAGGGTCCGGCTACCCGCCGTCGCTTGCAGCGATGTCGGCGACCGGGATGGATCCAGCAGGCTCGTTTCGGCTTCGCCGACAAGAAAATAGCGGTCTGCCGCGAGGTCAAGGACGACCGCTCGACTGCCGACGAAGCCATAGCTGATGTGGGTGGGCAAGCTATACTGCATGGTGCGGTACGGACGCGGCACTGGCGCGCCGCGTCCGCCATGGCCGTCAGGCGGTGATGCCGCCGCCGACGGGGATTTCGCTGAGGACGTGGTCTTCGGGGAACGGCGGCGCCGTGCCGAGCGTGTCCACGCTCGCGATGCCGAGTTCTTCGATGCCGTCTTCGACGATGTCATTGCGGTTCATATGAACCTCCTCTGATATGCCGCGGAATTGCGACATTCTCAAAGCTACGCTCCTTCGCCGGAATAGAATTTTTATAGTTTTCGTATCGGTCGAATATTATCTGAGTGGTTCGTCACGAGGCCGGATTTCGGCGATGATGCGCCCGGCCATTTCGAGCCGGCGCCGATGAAAACGGGTGATTTTGGCGCGCAGCGCGGTCCACCGCGCAAAGCGAAAATCGTCTTCCATCGCCTTCAGCGTCTCGAGCGAGGACGGATCGACACGCAGTTCCGCACGGCGGAGAAGCCGGCACCGCTCGGAGAGATTTGTGATGGCGAACCGGAGTTCGCGGTTTTCGCTGCGTAGGGCGATCGCCCGGAACAGCGACTCGATGCCATCGACATAGTTCTTGCTTGCCGCAAGCTTGACGAGGGTGCCCGGCCCATCGGGTTCGGCGGTACATCCTTCGAGGGCCAGCGCGATCAGCGCGCCGCCCCAATGGTAGAGGTCGTGAAGATCTGCCTCCGCCAGCATCGGCGAGCGGAAACCCTCCTGGTGCCAGCTGTCGATGATGCGCTCGCCGGCAAGTCGGTGAAGCGCCTCGCGGACGGGCGTCGCACTCGCCCGGAGCGATCTTGCGAGAAGAATCGGGTCGAGCCTGGTCCCGGGCGGGTGCCGGCCGCCGAGGATCTGCGCCTTGAGGTCGAGATAGACCCGCTCCATGGTCGCGCCCGCGTTCATGTCGCACGCCCCCCACCTTCGCCGTACATCCGCTCCGTTCGGAGCGCTCCGACATGTGCATCGAGAAGTGCGGCCTGATCGGGCCGGAGCGCATCCACCGCGGCAAGCGGTTCGTCGGGATAGCCGCCGAACAGGACCGACGGGCATTGTCCCTCGAAATTTCCGAGGTTGGGCCGATGCTGCGCATAGCCGGCCAGCGCGGCGAGCTCGGGCGAGAAGGTCCTGGCTATGTCGGGCGGATAGGCGAGCCACTGATTTTCATATGGCTTCAACCAACCTAGGCAGTAGCTCACAATGATGCCGCGCCGCACGGCGGGGCTCCGGTTCTCGCCGGCGCCGTGGAGCGTGGACCCCAGGAATATGATCGCATCACCGGGTTCGGCTTCGGCGGCGACGGGAGCGTTCTTCGGCTCCTCCACCAGCGCCTCGGCGCCGTGGCTGCCGGGCCAGATAAGCGTCCCGCCATTCTCGGCCGTGAACGCGGTCAGAGGCCACATTATGTTGACGAGATATTCGACCTCGCCGAGCGAACCCTGCCACATATCCTGATCGCGATGCGGAAACTGCGGAAGCGCGCCAGGGTGCAATTCTATAGCCTGGGTGAGATTGAGCTGGATGCGATCGCACCAGTTTCCAAGTGCGGCTTCGGCAAGTGCGAGGATTTCAGGATGGAGGACCAGCGCCTCCATCTGTTGTGAACGGATGAGAAGACGGCCGAAGCGCTTCGTTCGCTGCCCGTAAAAGCCGCCTCCGCAAAAGGGCGTTGCCTGGTAGCGACTGTCGAGGTCGGCCGACAGGCTCTCGATCAGACCGCGCGGTAGCGCGCCCCGCAGGATGGTGTAGCCGTCGGCCATGAGTTCGCGCGCAGCGTGAGACTGCGGCATCGAGCCGTCGAGCGCGATAGGGTCTATCAACATCGCCTCTCTCCTCACGCCGCTTCGGCGGGCGATGCCGCGGTGCTGACGATGCCGCAGGCTGCAAGTTTCCCCGGCGTCGCCGCATCGATCTCGATGGCAAGCGCAGCGAGCGCTTGCCCGGCGTAGAGAGCAGGATCTCCGAGCGCCCTGCAATCCCATCCGAACGCCTGTATCTGCCGGAACCATGAAAGCTCGGCGACCCCGGTATAGGTCGAGATCCCGTTCGCGAGCGCGTAGTCGGCGAGCCCTACGAGGAGCGCATCACGGGCGATACGACGCGCACGGGCACCAATGCCCGGCGAAAGGCAGAAGCGCGTGATTTCGAGTATGCCTGGTCCCTGCGGGACGTCCCCGGACACGAGCCCCGGGTAGAGCGTATCGAGAAGCGCGGGACGCGTCGTCGGCAGCAGGCGTGCAGAGGCCAGATGCCGGCCGTCTGGCTCCGCGACGATGAGATAGGTCGCGGACGGGTCGTCAAACTGGTCGACCTCGAAGCGCCCGGCAAGTGCCGGCAGATCCCATTTCAGAAGATCGATGAAGACTTGTTTGCGTGCCTCGAACATCGAGCGCATCGCAGCGTGCTCGAGGGGCCGGTTCACTTCGTCGACTATCAGCAGCATTGGATTGCCTCCCTTGTTGAAGAGGCATTCCAATTGAACCGCATTTCGGCCCGAGGCCATAACACAACGGGGGGGGTCAGCGGCCCGCGAGATCCCCGAAACTGATATCGCCGGCAAAAAGAGCACGGATCGTGAGGGCCGTTCCGCCATGGACCTTATACCTCGCACGCGCTTTGCGAAGATGTTCCTTGACCGTGTCCACGCTGAGGCCGAGGATCCTCGATATGTCCCATGCCGATTTGCCGCGCGCAGCCCAGATCAGGCATTCGCGTTGCCGGTCCGTCAGCCGCGGACCTTCGGTCGCGAGTTCGGGATAAGCCAGCAGCCTCGCTGCCTCGAACGCGACGCCGCCGATCATCCGTGCAAAATGCAGCGCCGCGGGATCGACGGTGCAGCCCGGGGCCCATGCGAAGGACACCGAACCATGCGCCTCCCCGGGTAGGTGCGCCGGAACCGTCACACCATCGCCGATGCCGTGCCGCATAGCGCGGCGGAAGACCTCGCGATCCTCCGGGCGCGAGCGTGCCCGTTCGGGTAGATCACTCCATCGAAATCCCGAAAGACGCCGTTGGCTCTCTCGGTGAACCGGATCGGACACGCCAAGGCGGCGTTCGTCGAACCACCGCGCCCACTCCTCGGGATAGTTATGAAGCCGTACGCCTCTTCCCGGCGCCGCAAGAAAATCGACATGGTGACTGAGCGCGAACCATGAACATCCAAGCGGAGCACACGCTTCCCGGAGCAGATCGCTGAGCGCTGCCTCATCCTTTACGCGCGTCACCTCGCGCGTGAAACTCTCTGCGGCGCCGAAAATCGGCATGAGCGAACCATGGCAGTGCCGGATGCAGTCGCCGAGCCTGGCAACCAGCATGCCCCTCGTCGATCCCGGATCCTGCCCTCTCACCAGGGCGGGCAGCCGGGGACGGCCGATCGCCGCTGGTCCAGGCGATCATCAATCGGACGACGGTGAAGGCAAACCCATATATTTCAATTATTTTCGACAGATAGAACCAGATTGAGGGCATTTCTTCACGCTCCTGGTGGTGGGCGCTCATTCCAGGCGCGTCCGGAAATCCCAGGTCGGAATGCCGAGTTTCTTCGCCTTGCCCGCAAGATTGTCCTGTATTCCGTTGCCGGCAAAGATGATCACGCCGGCCGGCATCGCTTCGAGAATGCGGTCATTGCGCTTGAACGGAGCCGCTTTCTTGTGCCGGTTCCAGTCGGGCCTGAACGCCACCTGCGGAACCTTGCGGGCGTCGGCCCAGCAGGCCGCGGCGCGCTCGGCCCCCGATGGCGTGGCGCCGTGCAGCAGGACCATGTCCGGATGGCGGGCGAAAGCCTTGTCGAGCGTCTTCCACACGAGCTGGTGATCTTCATGGTCCGATCCGCCGGTCAGGGCGATGCGGGTGCCCGCTGGCAACAGGGCGGCCGCCTTCTCGCGCAACCGGCGGTCGAGAAAGTCGCGGCTGTCGATCGAAGCCGCGGTCATCGCCCGGTGATGCACCCGCGAGCCGGTGCGCGGTGCCCAGGGTTTGCGGACGTGAAGACGGAAATGGTCGGCCGCCGTCTCGCGGAAGAATTCCATCGCATCGCGCCGCTCGATCAATGTCCCGCCTTCCGCGATCGCGCGCTCAAGTTCGACCGATCGGATCTCGCTCCCATCCTGTTCGCGCTGCATGCGTTGTTGCGCCTGTTCATTGTCGTCAAGTTCGCGCTCGATCCGCTCGCCTGCCCGGTGGAAGATATGGACGAGGTTCCAGAGCAGATCCTCGATGTCGGGTTCGATCCGCGTGTCCTCGAGACAGCCGACGATGGCATCGAATATGTCCGCGACGGCCCCGGCGGCGAGATGCGGATCGGGGAGCGGCCGCGGGTCGGGCTCATCTTCGAACGGCCGGTGCCCGTAGAGCTGCATTTCCTGCAGCAGATACGCTGTCGACCCGGGCTCGGGTTCATGCGGGTTTTCGCGGGCGGGATCGAGGGTCATCCTGGCACTCCTTCGGCCGGCCGCGCCTTTCGCGGCCTTCGTGGCGACGCCCCGCGCCCGCGCGGCGGCCAACGCACCGCGGCCTCCCGCCGCGGCCGAAGCGCAGCGGAGGATTGCGGGCCGAGGCTATTTTGTCTCGCGATGCAAAGGGGCCAAGGGCCCCGGCGGAAAATAGCCTCGGCCAAGCAATTGCGGCGGCCGCCGCGCGGGCGCAGTCGCCCTCTCACGAAGGCCGAACGCGCGGCCGGGCGGAAAGAGGCACTCGGCACGCCCCGTTTGCCCCTCCCGCTCCCGGCGGCGCATTCAGAAGCGAATGAGGTCCCGGTCGCCTCCAACGAGCTGCGCCCGCAGTGCGGCGGCCATGCGCCTGTGGCCGACGGTCCGAAGATCGTGATTGAAATCGTCATGACGCGGCTCGAGCGGTAAGAGCTGGAGCCCGCTCGCCGCGGCCCGCTCGGAGAGCACGTCGAAGGCATGAAGCCCCGCAGGATCGCGGTCTCGCCCGACATAGAGGCGCGACAGCCGCGGCGGGAAGTCGATCGCCGCGAGATGGGCCGATGAAAGCCCGGCGATCGCCGGCAAGCCCGGCAGCAGTTCGCGGATCGAGAGCAAAGTCTCGATGCCCTCTGCCGCCATCATCACAGGAGCGGCGGCGCCGAAACGCACGCCGTGGCCCAGAAGGGCTCCCAAGGCGCGGCGAGGATAGGCAACGGGCGCTTTGCGAGGCGCGGCGACATCGAGCCATGTGCGATGCACGCCCGTCAGCTTGCCGCTGTTGTCGGTAACTGCTGCGATCATCGCGGGCCACGCTTTGCGGCAATCCGGCGCATCGTCTTCAGAGGGGCGGTAGTAGCAACGCGGATGGAAGCGGAGGGCACCCCACTCTTGGCCCCCTGCCATGCACCGTTCGGCGAGATAGGCGGCCGCGTGCGTCGACGCGATCGGGGTCGACGCGGCCCATAGCCGCTCTGCCGCAGTAACCGACCCTGCCGGCGCCCGCCGCCTTCGCGGACTGTCGGCCGCCGGGGGTTCATTTTCAGGGGCGGGCAAGCTCAGGAAGTGCCGGGCCTCGGCGAGTATGTCGCGAAAGCTCGACAGCCCGCACACCGCGGCGATGACGTCGAGCAGGTCGCCATGCTCGCCGCTTGCCGCGTCGGTCCATTTGCCGGCCGCGCGGCCCTCGGCGCCGCCGCTGAGCCGCACGTAGAGACTGCGCCCGGGCGCGTTCCTGACGTTTCCGACAAGCCAGTAATGCCCCTCGCGCCGACCATTTGAAAGATATCGGCGGCACACCGCTTCGGCATTGTCACCGAGGCGGCGCGCGATGTCGGATGCTGGACTTTCCATGCGGGGCTCCTTCAGGCGGCCTTGCGTGCCGCGACCCGCTCGATCGGAAACCGATCGACGAGCCGCGCGAACACATCGGCGCCGGCAGCCCCTGCCGGCACGTAGAGCTTGAGCTTCCACGAAACGATCTCGGAGATCAAGCCGCAAGCCTTCAGTCGTTCGACGCCGAGGTCGTCGAACCCCGAAAGCTCGACCCGCCAGTCGTTCATCGCCCGCACCCGCTTCAGCACCTGCCCCTCGGCGAGATGAAGCGTGAGCTCGCCGGCGAGCAGCAACCGCCAGGCCTCGTTCTTCGGCATCGCCGCTGCGGCGCCGTCCATGACCTTGGCGACCCAGGCATGATGGACGCGCCGTCCGATGACGCGCTCGCCGCTGTCGGCCTGGAGGCGGAAAACGCGCGCCGATTCCTTGGGCAGGCTTTTCCAGATCGGGAGCAGCAGCCCCGCCACCATATGGATGGTGCTCGTCGCAAATTCGGGGAGCTCCCCGACTTCGGCCGTCCAGGCAGCAGCGAATTCGGCGCCGGTCGCCTCCTCCCAATGGCTCGCACGAAACACGTCCTCGAGCAGGTTGCCCGCCTCGTTCGGACGCACGAGGCGAACGCGGGGGATCAGCGCGCCTTCCTCGTCGAGCAGGCTGCGGGCGCGCAGCTGAACTGCCGCACGTCCCGAGCGGCGATTGACCAGGAGCGTGCCGCCGCGCTCGGCCGCGAGTTCGAGCGCATCCTCGAGGCCGAGCGGCGCGATCCGGTCCATTCGCTCGATCGTAAGCAGCCGCGTTTCGGCACCGGTTCCGGGGTGGGTGTAGATCGTCCGGCGATCGGTGATCCGGAAGCTCTCGGCGCGCAGCGTCTCGAGACCGAGCTCGAACGTGCCGCTTGCAATCGCGCCTTCGACGCGCGCCGCGACGAGCCGCTCGAACGCGTCGAACAAGATGCCTTGCATATCGATCGTGAGTGCGAGCATCCGGTTGAGGAAAGTGGTGATCGGCGGCAGCTCCTCCCTGAGCCCGCCGCCCTCGTCGAGCAGCGACAGCCCCGTCGCATCCTCGAATGTCCCGAGCGAGCATCCTTCGATCTTGCCGCGAACGATGAGGCCATAGAGGTGACGAAGCGCATCGCGTGCGTAGGGAGATTCGAGATTGTCCTCGGGCCGGAACATATTCTGTCCGCCCGTCTGGCGCTGGCCGCGCGTAATCGCGCCCAGCGTGTCGAGACGCCGTGCGATCGTCGAAATGAAGCGCTTCTGCGCCTTGACGTCGGTCGAGACGGGCCGGAACAACGGCGGCTGCTTCTGGTTCGTGCGGTTGGTGCGTCCGAACCCCTGGATCGCGGTGTCGGCCTTCCAGCCTGCCTCGAGCAGATAATGGATCCGTCGCCGCTGGTTGGGGACGCCGCGATCGGCGTGGTAACTCCGCCCGGTGCCCCCCGCTTCCGAGAAGACAAGGATGCGTTTCCGGTCCTCCATGAAGGCGTGAGTCTCCGATATATTCGCCGAGCCCGGACGGTTTTCCACCGCGAAGCGAATGCTCCCGTCCTCGCTGGCTTTTGGAACGATGCGCCGCGACCGGCCAGTGACCTCGGCCACCGCCTCGGGCCCGAACCCCTGGACGATCTGGTCGAGCGCGCCCGGCACCGGCGGCAGGGCCGCGAGCTTCTCGATCATCGCGTCCCGGCGCCGGCAGGCTTCGCGGTTGAAGACGGGATTGCCGTCGTCGCCGAAAACGGGCCGCGAGCCGAGGTTGCCCTCGCCATCGGTAAAGGGCTCGTAGAGTTGAACCGGGAAACTGTGCGCGAGATAGTCGAGGACATATTCGCGCGGCGTGATGTCGACCGACACATCGTCCCATTCGTCGGTCGGAATTTCGGCGAGCCGCCTTTCCTGCAGTGCCTCGCCGGTCGAGGCGATCTGCACCACTGCGGCATGCCCCGCCTCGAGATCCTCGCGCATGCGCGCAATCGCGGTCGGGGTCTGCATCGCGGTGATGAGGTGATTGAAGAAGCGCTGCTTCGCGCTCTCGAAGGCCGAGCGCGCCGCCGATTTCGCCTGCGCGTTGAGCGTGCCATGTTCGAGGCTCGTCACCCCGGCCGCTTCCATCGCGGCATCGAGATTGTTGTGGATCACCTGGAAGGCGCCGGCATAGCTGTCGTAGATGCGTCGCTGATCCTCCGTCAGCGCATGTTCGACAAGCTCATATTCCACCCCGTCGAACGAGAGCGAGCGCGACGCATAGAGCCCGAGCGCCTTGAGGTCGCGCGCGAGCACTTCCATCGCCGCGACCCCGCCGTCCTCGATCGCCGCGACGAACTGGCCGCGCGTCCCGAACGGGAAATCCGCGCCGCCCCAGAGGCCAAGGCGCTGCGCATAGGCGAGATTCTGCACCGTGGTCGCGCCGGTCGCCGAGACATAGACGATGCGGGCCTCGGGCAAGGCGTGCTGGAGGCGAAGTCCCGCACGGCCCTGCTGCGACGGCGCCTGGTCGCCGCGCGCGCCCTTGCCGCCGGCGGCATTGGCCATCGCATGCGCCTCGTCGAAGACGATCACGCCGTCGAAGTCGCGGCCGACCCATGCCACGATCTGTTCGATTCGGCTCGCCTTCCCCATTCGGCCCTGCGAGCGCAGCGTCGCATAGGTGGTGAAGAGAATCCCCTCGCCGAGCCGGATGTCGGTGCCCTGCGCATAGCGCGACAGCGGCGTCACGAGGAGCCGCTCCTGCCCGAGCGCAGCCCAGTCGCGCTGCGCATCCTCGAGCAGCCGGTCGGACAAAGAGATCCAGAGCGCCCGTTTGCGACCTTTGAGCATATTGTCGAGAATGATTCCCGCGACCTGACGGCCCTTTCCCGCCCCGGTGCCGTCGCCAAGAAACCAGCCGCGCCGGAACCGCACCGCCTCATCGGCATCTTCGGACGCAGCTGTCACGACGTCCCACGTCTCGTCGATGCTCCACGCGCCCGAGATATGCCCTGAATGCGCTTCGCCGGCATAGATGACCGACTCGAGCTGCGCGTCCGACAGGATGCCTTCGCCGACCAGCCGCGCGGGAAGATGCGGGCGATAGGAGGGTTTCGGCGGCGCAACCGACGCCATCGCGGCCGACTGGACGAGCGGCGTCGGGTGCGGCCGCGCGCCGGCGATCCGCAGCGACTGGAGCAAATAGGGTTCATAGATGGACTCGCCGAGCTGCCCTTCGGGCGGCGTCCAGTCGACCGTTTCATAGTTGAGCGTCTCCGCCGCATCGACCGGCGAGATCGTTTTAGCCGGCACGCTGCCCACGGCCTCGGCCATGCCGCCCTGTCTTGCGACCGCGATCGGCAGCGCCGCTGCGAGCGGCGGCGGCGCTGACGGCCCTGTGCGCGGCGGGACCCCGTCGACGACCCATTGCAGCAGCGTCGCAAGATCGGGAGCCAAGCCCGCCGAAGCGATCAGTTTTTCGGGATCGGGCGCCGCGACCTTGTCGAACAGGGTGAGCCGCGTCTCGATCGAGGTACCATGTTTCGCGAACGCCTTGCCCGAGATCGCCGCGGAGAAGACGAGGGTCGCCGTCTCCTGAAGGCGGACGAAGGCGGACCGCCATGCCGGCGCCTCGGGCGAACAATTTGCGCCGGTGATCGCGACCAGCCGTCCACCCGGCGCCAGGCGCGCCAGCGCCGAGGCGATGTGGCGCATTGCGGTGTCCTTCATCATCCGCTCGACATTCGCGGCCGCCGAGAAGGGTGGGTTCATCATCACGACGGTCGGAGCGATGCCGTTCGCCAGCCGGTCGTCGATCGATATCGCATCGTGCCGGCTGACAGCCTCCTCGGGGAAGAGGCTGCCCAGCAGCGCCGCACGGCCGGGGTCGAGTTCGTTGAGGTAAAGGCGGCACCCCGCAAGCTCGGCCTGGACGGCGAGCATGCCCGTGCCGGCCGAAGGCTCGAGGACGACATCGCCGGACATAAGTCCGGCAGCCGTCGCGGCGACGAAGGCATAGGGCAGCGGGGTCGAGAATTGCTGCAGCGCCTGCCCTCTCTCCGAGCGGCGGGTCTGGGTCGGAATGCGCGCGCCGATCCGCTCGAGCGCGGCAAGCATCTTCTGAGGGGCGGGATTCCGGTGTCTGAGAGCGGCACCATAGCGGCGCAGCAACAGGATCTGCGCCGCCTCACATGCATCATAGGCCGACTTCCAGTCCCACGCTCCCGTCGCATCGCCGGCGCCGAAGGCGCCGGTCATCGCCGCGCGCAGCACCGCGGTATCGAACGGCGCGCCGCTCTCGAGCGCGGGTTGAAGGGCCTCGGCGGCCGCGTGAAGCAGCGCGGCGCGATGCGCCGGGCCCTGAACGAGCGAAGTCGGAGCGGCAGGGCGTGCCGCGGCAGATGATGTCATGACATGTCTCCGGATGTTGAGGAAGGACCGCCTGCCTCTCTCTTTCCGGCGGCGGCCCGCCCGATCCCGGCATCCCCTCGCTCTGGCAGGCGGGCAAAAAGGGGGCACGCTCCGGCCGAGGCCGCAGCGTGCCCGCGTTTCAGGCCTCGGCCACCCGCTCATGCCGAGCGAGGTCGATGACGAATCCGTGGCGTCCGACCTTATATTCGCCCTCCGGCACGAGGAAGAGACGGACCGTGCCGTCGGCGCGTAGCCCGCCTTGCTTCGCACCGACGAGTATCATGTCGGTACGATCCGCCGCCCGGCTTGCCGAGACGGCGATCCAGTCGGCCGCATGAAGGGCGAAAAATTGCCGCCGTTCCTTCTCGAACGATTCCGAGGGGCTCAGAATGCGGCCGTGGAAAGCCTCCCAATTGTCGGGAAAGCTGTTGCGCAGCGTCTTCTCGGCGTGGCGCCGTTCATGGGCGGTGAAGAGATGGGGAAAGCCGATCGCGACCTTCGACCATTCGCAGTCCTCCTCATACCACCCGTCATCGTTGCGCAGCGCGGCATGCATCTCGGCATTGCGCGAAGGATCAAGCCGGAAGCCGCCGTGGCTCGCGGTCGAGTGGAAGACGATACCGCCCGCGTAGATTTCGCTGCCCTGCGCCGGTCCCCAAGGCGTGTCCTGGCTCATGTCCTCGTACCGGCGGCCGAGATCGCGAAGTTCCCGGCGGTGCTGGGCGATGTCCTCGACATGGCCCCGAAATGCCGCTTCGTCGGCGACGAACCCGCCCGTCCCAGAAAAATCCGCGAGCGTCCAGGCCGCCATTGCGGCACGAAGGCGCCATCCCGTCGCGACCTTGATGCCCGCCTCGACCGGCACGGCGAGGAAAGCAAGATCCTGCACGCGCGCCGCGAGGTGGCCCGACACGGTCTGGGCGAACTCGGCCTCGATGATCGTTGCGCCGGTCATGCCGCCTTCTCCTCAACCGGGTCCCGGACATATTCGAGCCGCACTTTGGCGAGGCGGTTGCGTGCGACCCAGGCGTCAGCAGCGGCCGCGTCGGGCGCGAGATATTCGAGCTCTTCGGCCCTGCCCGCCTGCCGCAGGATCCGCACGCTGCCGACGGGCGGCAGCTCGACGATCTCGAACGTCAGGCCCGACGTGAGCTGGAAGCTCCGCATGAACCGGACGAGCGTGATCCCGTTCGCGCCAAAGTCGCCGATATGGAGGCCGAAGCCGCCCGTATAGTGGAAGGTGCCGCTCGCCGACGGCGGCTGCTTTGCGATGAGCCGCCCCTGGTCGTTGCGGTTTTCCCATTGAGCGAGCTTGCGCTTGAAGCGATCGGGCGGGCGCGGAGTCCCGTCCGAGAAGCGAATGATGGCGCCGAGCGGCGCCGTATCAAAAATCATTTGTGCGGACATGATCATGCTCCTGAAAGATAATTGAAGCCCCGCGCGGCCGGCGGGGCATCGAAAGTCGGAAGTTCCTAAGGATGCCGGGGGCGGGATCGCCGCCCCCGCGCACTCACTCGGCGGCGACCGCGATATCGTCGTCCTCGGCATCGTCGCCCAGGAAGGGAGGCATCTCGCCGCCTTCCTCGCCCATCGCGCCGGCGTCGGACGCCGCGATGTCCTGGGCGCTGTCGATCGGCGGCGTGCGCAGCGGTTCGGGGAGCCATCCGGTCTCCTCGAGCAGGCGCTCGGCCTCGCGCGCCATGTCGGCCTTCTTGAGATGGTCGATCATCTGCGCGAACTGCTCGCCGCGCGCCTCGGTGACGTCGGCGAGGATCCGCGGCTTCGTCACGGCGCGCAGATAGTCGTCGGCGGTCGGACGCCAGCCCGCCTCGACGAGATCGAGCCCGACGGCGCGCGCGAGTATATGGCTGTGCGCGATGCGGCGCTCGACCTTGTGCTTCGATATCCGGCCATTGTCATATTTGGGGACGATCTCCGCCTGCGCGTTGACCGCCACCGAAGCGCAATGCGCGAAGAGGTCGGACTGGTCGGCAGGATCGAGCCCGAGGAGAAAATCCCAGACGTCTTCGACCGCACCGGGCAGCCGCTCGCGCCAGGCGGACGCACGCGCCTCGATCGCCTGCGCAGGGGCGCAATCGCGAAGCTTCGCAGGTTCATTGCTGAACAGCACGCGGTTCGTCGCGACCTGGACGCAGCTGTCCTGACTGAAGCGAAAGAAGCAGTCGAGCACGAAGCCATGCAGCACCGCTGCGAAAGCGACCGCAGGATTGCGGGCGACGGCATCCTGCAGTGCCAGCGTGCGCCATGCCGTGAGGTCGGAAACGATGCGTTCGGAGAGCGGCTTCAGCTCCTCGGCTTCTTCCTCGCTTTCGCCGCCGTCGCTGCTCGGCAGGACCCCATCGGCGACGACGCCTCCGACCTCGGCTTCGCCCTCCTGCGCCGCGGCGGCCTCACCACTTCCCGCGACCTCGCTCTCGACCGGCTCGTCTTCGAGTTTCACCCATCCGCGCTCGACGCGGACGCTGCCGTTATGGTCGATCGACACGAACGCTCCTGCGATCGCGATGTCGCCCTGATCGAACAGGAGCGGCCGGTCGGCAAGCGCCCCGATCTCGATCTCGATCGCATCGAGCCGGGCATGAACTTCGTCGGGAACCGCCGGTTCCTCCGCCCAACGCTCGTTGATGTCGTCGGCTTCCTCCTCGAGCGCAAGCAGCCGCTTTTCCTCGGCGTCGGTGATAGCGACCTCTTCACTCGGCGCGGCGCGCATCCCCGCGGTCGCGTTCCAGGGCAGATCGATAGCAGTCGTCACCCACTTCCAGCCTTCGGCAGCGATCCGCTCACCCTCGGCGCTGAGCTTCTCGTCGACCATCCGGTCGAGCAGCGCGGGATCGGTGAGCCAGCCGCCAGCGTCGGCTTCGAAGAGATCGCGCACGATCCCGCCGCCCGCCGCGAGATAGGCGTCTACCCCGACGAACCGCGCGCGCTTGTCGACAACGCGGACGCTGTTCTCGGTGAGCCGCTGCCGGATATAGCTCGGCGACTTATTGAAACTGTGCTCGAGCTGATCCCAGACCTCTTCCTGGCGTTGATGATCGTCCGACACGGTGAAGGCCATGAGGACGTCGAGGGACATCTCGTCGTCGGCGTAAAGCGCATGGAGCCGCTCGGACACCGCGGCCAGTTTGAGGCGTTGGCGCACCACGGCCGGCGTTGTCCGGAAATGCGCAGCGATCGCCTCGACACCGTTGCCCTTGTCGACCATCGCCTGCATTGCGCGAAATTCGTCGAGAGGATGAAGATTTTCGCGCCAGCTATTCTCTGCAAGGCTGTCTTCCTCGGCGAGAATGTCGTTCACTGCCGCCCGCACGACGCAGGGGATCGGCGCTTCTTTCGCGAGCTTCTTCTGCTTGACGAGGAGTTCCAGCGCGCGAAAGCGGCGCCCCCCGGCCGGTACTTCGAACCGGCCGGTTTCTTCCCCCTCGGGGTCGAGGATAGGCCGGACATTGAGGCTCTGAAGCAGGCCTCGCCGTTCAATGTCGCTCGCGAGAGCATCGATCGAATGTCCTGCCTTCACCCGGCGGACATTTGACTGGGACAATTGCAGCCGGTCGAGCGGAATGTCGCGCGAGGGGCTGAGGACAAGCTTGGGTGCCGATTTGGCCATGGCTTTTCTCCATGGCGAGCCGCCGCGAGACTTTCTCTCGGCTCCTGACTCGCCGAGAAATCGCCACGCGACCTCTAACTTTCCGGCCTCCGCAGGAGGCCGAATGGTCTGATCACCCCGCGTCTGGCCACTCCCTCCGCCCGGCGGGCGGCGGCAAATTTCAGGAAATGGCGAACCTGCCTATGGCGACACCGCCGTCACGCCGTCCCCAAGTCAGGCGGCGCGTTCAAAAATCGCGGCGATGCCCTGCCCGCCGCCGATGCACATCGTCTCCAGCCCGTAGCGGCCGTCCCTGCGGACGAGTTCGCGCGTCAGATTGGCGAGAATGCGGCCGCCGGTCGCGCCGATCGGGTGGCCCAGCGAGATGCCCGAGCCGTTGACATTGAGGATCTCGTTCCGGCTGTCGTCCTCCGACCAGCCCCATCCCTTCAGCACCGCAAGCACCTGCGGCGCGAAGGCCTCGTTGAGTTCGACAAGGTCGATGTCGCCCCAGCCGAGGCCGTTGCGTGCGAAGAGGCGTTCGACCGCAGGGACGGGGCCGATGCCCATGCGACTGGGGTCGCAACCCGCGGCGGCCGAGCTGTGGTACCAGGCGATAGGGGTGAGCCCGAGTTCGTCGAGCTTGTCCTCGGCGACGACGAGGCAGGCGGCGGCGGCATCATTCTGCTGGCTCGCGTTGCCGGCCGTGACCACGCCGCCTTCGAGTGCTTTCAACTTGCCGAGCGATTCGAGCGTTGCGTCGGCGCGGTAGCCCTCGTCGTGGGCGAAGACGATCGGGTCGCCCTTTTTCTGCGGGACCGAGACGGGAACGAGTTCATCATCGAACAGACCGTTCGCCCAGGCCGCGGCGGCGCGCTGGTGGCTGCGCACCGCATAGGCGTCGCACGCTTCGCGGCTGATGTCATAATCCTTGGCGAGATTTTCGGCGGTTTCGATCATGCCGGTGATGACGCCGAAGCGCTCGACCGGCTGCGACATGACGCGGCCGCGGGTCAGCCGGTCGTGGAGCGTCAGATTGCCTGCGCGGATGCCCTTGCGGACGTCCGTCGTGTAGTGCTCGACGTTCGACATCGACTCCACGCCGCCCGCGACGACGACGTCGGACATGCCGGTCTGGACCATCATCGCGGCGTTGACGATAGCCTGAAGACCCGAGCCGCAGCGGCGGTCGAGCTGGTAGCCGGGGACTTCGAGCGGCAGGCCCGCGGCGAGCCATGACCAGTGGCCGATGCTCGGCGCTTCGGCGTTGCCATAGCCCTGCGAAAAGACGACGTCGTCGACGCGTGCGGGATCGATCTTGGTGCGCTCGATCAGCGCCTTCAGGATGACCGCGCCGAGGTCGCCGGCGGCGATCGACGAGAGCGAGCCGCCGAACTTGCCGACGGCGGTGCGGATCGGGGCGACGATGGCGGCGCGGCGAAGGGTCATGCTTTCGGTCTCCGGTCGTTGAGTCAGGGGCGGTTATCAGCTTCGCGAAGCATATGCTTGGCGATCTGAAGCTGCAGGATCTGCGTCGTGCCTTCGTAGATGCGGTAGAGGCGGGCATCGCGGAAAAACCGCTCCGCATCATATTCGGCAAGATAGCCGGCACCGCCGTAGATCTGGACGCAGGCGTCGACGACGCGCCCGCACATTTCGGATGCGAACACCTTGAATGCCGCAGCCTTGCGCAGGACATTCTCACCGGCGTCGGCCCGGCGCGACACGTCGTTCATCATGCATTCCGCGGCGTAGATATCGATCTCGCTTTGCGCGAGCATCTGCTGGATAAGCTGGAAATTCGCGATCGGTTCTCCGAACGCCTTGCGCTCGCGTGCATAGCCGATCGCGCTGTCAAGCGCCCGGCGGGCGTAAGAGGTCGCGGCGGCGCCGACCGACATCCGTCCGGTATCGAGGCTCCGCATCGCGAGCGCGAAGCCCTTGCCGAGCTCGCCTCCGAGCAAGGCATCGTCCGGCACATCGACATCCTCCAGGATGATATCCGACACCTGGCTGCCCGATTGTCCCATCTTCTTGTCAGGCTTGCCGATGGTGACGCCAGGCGCATCAAGCGGCACGATGAAGGCAGAGACATGGGCGTTCTTCGGCAGATTTTCCTTGCTCGTCCGCGCCATGACCAGCGCGACGGCAGCGATGGGCGCATTGGTGATGTAGCGCTTCGTACCGTTGAGCCGCCATCCTCCGGCGGTCTTGACCGCCATGGTCTGCAGGCCCGCGGAATCGGATCCCGATCCGGGCTCGGTCAAGGCAAAGCAGGTGACATCGCCCTGTGCCGTGCGCGGTAGCCACTCGGCTTTCTGGGCTTCGGTGCCGCCATTTTTCAGCGCAGAGGTGAACATTCCCGTATTCATCGTCAGCAGCGAGCGAAACGCAGGCATGGCGTAGGAGACCGCGTGGATCGTCCGGACATATTGATTGAGGTTCATGCCCGCGCCGCCGAAACCTTCGGGAACGCTGATCCCGAACAGGCCCATGTCGCGCAGTTCGGCGATGATCTCTTCGGGTATCGCGTCGGCTTCGATGATCGCCGGCTCGGCGGGGATCAGCCGCTCGCGTACATAGCGTTCGAGCTGGCCGATGAACTGTTCGAAGGTGTCGGCGTCCATGCCGGGGTTGCTGCCGGGATTGCTCATCGGTTCGCTCCTCAGATCGGGTCGTAGGGGAAGACATGCGCCGATACCTCGTCTTCGCGTGCGAAGGCGGGGCGGAAGGCGGGAATCAGTTCGTCGGCGATCGCCTCGGCGGTCCAGCCTTCGAGCTTCGCCATCGAGCGCAGGGGGCGCGGCTTCGAGAAGAGAAGGATCTCGTTCTTGCGGACGCTGAAGATCTGGTTCGTCACATCCTGCGACAGGTCGGAAGCGAGATAGGCGACGAGCGGGGCGATCTTGTCGGGCGACATTTCCTGGAGCCGTTTGACGCGTTCCTGCTCGGCGGGGGTGTTCGCCGGAATCGAAGAGGTCATGCGGCTCCACGCGAAGGGCGCGATGCAGTTCGAGCGGACACCGACGCGCGCCATGTCGAGCGCGATCGACTGCGACAGCGCGACGACGCCGAGCTTCGCGGCCGAATAATTGGCCTGCCCGATATTGCCGATCAGGCCGCTGGTCGAGGTGAAGTGGATGAAACTGCCCGACTGCTGCTCGCGGAAATAAGGCGTCGCAGCCTTCGAGACATTGAAGACGCCGGTCAGGTTGACCTCGATGACGCTCTTCCAGTCCTCATAGCTCATCTTGTGCCAGATGGTGTCGCGGAGGATGCCGGCGTTGTTGACGACCGCGTCGATACGGCCGAACTTCGCGACCGCATCCTCGACGATGCCCGCGGCTTCCCTGGGGTCGGCGACATTGCCGAAGTTTGCGGCGGCCCTGCCGCCCGCAGCGATGATGTCGTTCGCTGTGGTTTCGGCGGGAGCGGCGTCACCGCCATCGCCCGCCTGCGCGACGCCCGGATCGTTGACGATCACCGCGGCGCCTTCTGCAGCGCAATAAAGAGCCAGCTCGCGGCCGATCCCGCGTCCGGCCCCCGTCACCACGACAACCTTGGCTACCAGACATCCGCCCACTGACAGTTCCTTTCGACTCGTGCAGAGGCGCGATATTCCGATAAAGATCGAAATTCAACATATAGAATTGTGTTTTCAAAATGCTGAAATATAGGTGTCGCATGACCAACCCCGTGCGCTCCATCTCACACGCCTTTTCCATCCTCCGGCTGCTCGCGGAGGCAGAGGCTCTCACCTTGTCGGATATCTCGCGATCGGTGGGTCTTAGTCCCTCAAGCTGCCTCAATGTCCTGCGGTCGCTCGTCTTCGAGGGTGCCATCGATCGCGACCCCCGGGGCAAGCAATATCGGTTGGCATCGGCATGGCAGCCGTTCAGCGCCTTGCGCGACAACCGCGGGACGAGACTCGCCGAGCGGGCGCAGCCCCTGCTCGCCAATTTCGCAAAGGCGCATGAAAGCGCCGTGGGCCTCTGGCGGATTGTGTCGCGTGAGCGGATGCAGTTGATCGCCCATGCCGAGAGCGAAGAGGGAATGCGCCTCACCCTTGCCCACCATCAGCGCCAGCCGCTCGGCGGTGGGGCTGCGGGACGCGCGCTCGCCGCAGCCCAAGCGATCGACGGCGACGAGATGGCCCGGCGGTTTGCCGCCGTGCGCTGGAAAGATGATCTGTCCTTCGACACTTATGTCGGGCAGGTCGGCGAAGCAGCGGCAAGAGGCTATGCGCTCGATCGGGGCCATGCCCACCGCGGAGTGTCCAGCGTTGCCGTGGCCCTCGCAGATGTCCCGCCAGGCTTTTGCCTCACTGCATCTTGCGTCGGCGGCAACCAGAGCGAGGAGGAACTGGCGGCCCTCGGCGAGACGCTGGCGGGTCTCGGCGAGGAATTGCTCCGCCTCTCGCAATAGTCACCGCGCCGCCGACGCTCATTCGAGGTAGAGGGAGCGGAGCTTTTCGATATCCGCGTGCGAAAGCCCGATCTCGTCCTGAAGATAGGTATCGACGCTTCCCCACCGCGCCTCGATTTCGTCGAAGGCTGAGGCAAGCTGTGGCCGCCCGGCACTGTCCACGAGCGGCTTCGCGACCCGCCACGCCGGATTGTCGAGATATTGCGCGTAGCGCCGGGCGAGCGGATCGCCCGCCTTTGCTGCCGCCCAGAGATCGGGCATCTCCCATTGCGACCGCCGCGCCTTGGTCGACAGATGATAATCCTCGTAGATCGTCTCCCGCGGCACGCCGAGCGCCGAGAGGATCATCGCGGTCGCGAAGCCGGTGCGATCCTGGCCTGCCGAACAATTATAGACCAGCGGCGCGCGGCCTTGCAGGAGATCCGAAAATAGCATGCGGAGCTGCGGGGCCAAGAGGTCGGGATATTTGCGGTAGACCTCGGCGGCCTCCTTCACCCCCGCCTCCAGCAGCAGCATCTCGTCGAGGGCATAGGGGACTGCGGAATATGGCACGTCGCGGATGCGGGTGGGGGCCAACTGCCGCTCCTCGGTGGTGCGAAGGTCGACGACCTTCGCGATTCCGAGCGCGTGAATCGACTTCAGATCGGGCTCGCCCAGAAGAGGTTGCCCGGCCGAGCGGTAGATCAGCCCCCAGCGCACCTGCTTCCCGCCCGCCGAATATCCACCGATATCGCGAAAGTTCGAACCTTGCTGCAGGGGAACCAGCCGTTCGGCGAGCCGCACGACTTGGCCGTCACCGTCGTCGACCAGCACGAAATAGCCGCGATCCTGCCCGACTTCGGCACTGAACCGACCGACCTCGACGCCGCTCGCGAGCATCCTGCCTTGCGAGGCGGGCGCGTTCGCACTCGGCACCTGATAGATTGAAACCGGGTTGGACCCTTCCCAGCTGATCTCGACGGCGTCACTGCCGTGACGATCCGCGCGCGATCCCGAGATCGCAGCCAGGCCGATGGAAGGGAGGGCCGCGGCGGCCGCGACGATTGCCAGGATACGAAACCCAGATTGCATGATCATTTCTCCAGGGAGGAACAGGTTTGCCGGTCGGCGGCGCCGGATTGCCGGTAGCTCCGGCGCCGTCTGGTCGCGGCCGGCTCAGAAATCCATCTTGAGTTCCACGCCATATGTGCGCGGCTCGTTGTAATAAGTGGTCAGCGCGTTGGTGAGGCCCGCGCCCGCCAGATATTCGTCGAAGTACACATATTGCTTGTTCGCAATATTCTTGACCCAGGCCGCGAGAGCGATCCGGGTATCGCCGACCGGAATATCCCGGAGCGTCGCGCGCGCGTTGGCGATGACATAGCCCTTGTTCTTCTGCGGATCGGTCGCGCCCGAGTACGCCCCGCTCGCGCCTGATGCATCGGCATGCAGGACCAGCTCGCCCGGACCGACCTCTCCCACGGTCCAGTCCGCGTCGAGGCTGAACGTATGCTTCGGCGTCACATTCTGCAGCTGGATGATCTGCGAGGTGAACGGACTCGGCTGAGCAGGGAGGTCCACCTTGGTGTAGGAGTAAGCGAGACCGAGCGTGACCCCGTCGACGGGCGCCGCCGTCAGCTCCACCTCGCCGCCCCACGACTTGACGGGACGAATGGCGTTCACCGTTTCCGACGCGGCTGGGTTGACCGGCGAGAAGACATCGATCTGCAGGCCGCGGCGGGTGCTTTTGAACAGTGCGAGATTGGCCCGGAGCCGGCGATCGAAAAACTCCGATTTCGCGCCGAGCTCGAAGCTTTCGACTTCCTCTTCGCCGAATGGCGTGAGCGTCAGAGTACGGGTGTTGGCTCCGCCCGCACGATAGGCCGTGCCCCAGCGCAGATAGGTGTTGATCGTCGGCGTCACGTCGAACGCGAGCGTGGCCGTCGGGTCGAAACGTGTCCGCGCGAAGCTGAACGTGAGGGCGGACGGCGCGCCGCGAAGCGCGGTCAGCCCCCCCGACTTCTTGTCGTCGGTCAGTCTGCCGCCCACCGTCACGTGCAAGCGATCGTCGAGCGCTTCGGGCGTGTAGGTCGCCTGCGCGAACAGGGCCCGCGAGGTGGCGCGAACCCTGCTCGCCCGGTCGGGCCGGGTGGAGAAGAAGGGCTCGGGAAGCACGGTGTAGCTCGTTCCATCGGCGGTGAAGCGGCAGCAGCGCAGCGTCTCCGCGCTGTCGCGAGCCTTTTCGCGATAATAATAGGCACCCGCGACGAATTTGACCGGGCCGATGTCCCCGATGAGTTGAAGCTCTTCGCTGAACTGGTGCTGTTTCACGAAGGCATTGCTGAGCCGTCCGAAATTGGCGCCGGGCGCATAGGCGTAAAAAGATCCAGAGAAATTGTCGAACTGGCTCTGTTCCATCGACCGGTAAGCGGTGATCGAGCGGACATCGAGACCGGGCGCCGCCTCCCAGTTCATGTGCAGGCTATGCCCGCTGACCTCGCCGACACCGGGCTCGACCGGAAAGCCGTAGCCGCGCGCGTGGCGGACCCGGCGCGGCTCGAGGGAGAAAAATGGCGCGAGCGGCGGCGCCCCCGGGAGGAGGCTGTCGATATGGGCATAGCCCGACGACGACTTGTCCTGCGAGCGCTCATAGGCATAGGTTGCGCTGAACTCGCTCGACGGCTCCCACAGCGCGGTCGCGCGAAGGCCCCAGCGCTTGTAGGCGCTATAATCCCATGCACCGGGAAGCGGATTGCTGACGAGGCCGTCGCGCGTCGCATAGACGGCGTCGAACTTGGTGCTGATGTTCGCGAAGCTCGGCAGGTTCAGATGCAGCCCGACATTCTGACCGTTGAGATTGCGAATTCCGGCGTTGAGGCTCCCGCCGAACTCCCCGGTCGGTTTCTTCGACACGATACTGATCGCCCCCGCCACCGCGTTGCGGCCGAAAAGCGTCCCCTGTGGTCCCTTGAGCACCTCGATGCGCTCGACCTCCAGAAATTCCGTACCGAGCCCCTGGACGCGGCCGAGATAGACGCCGTCGACATAGACGCCGACGGTGGGGTCGCGGGTCACCTGCGTGGGATCGCCCGGCGCCACGCCGCGGATGGCGATCACGAAAGCCGAGGTCCGCCCCGCGAACGGGCGTACGCGCAGCCCCGGAACCGCGTCGTTGACCAGGCCCTGGAGACCCGTCACGCCGCGCTCTTCCAATGCACCCTGGTTCAGGACCGAGATGGTGATCGGCGTTCGTTGCAGGGATTCGGAGCGCTTTTCCGCGGTCACGACGATTTCATCGAGTCCGCCCGCCTGCGCATCGGCGACCGCGGCGTCCGGAGCGGCCGCAGCGACGACGGTCGCCGGCGCCGGCTGCTGGACATAGGAGGCCCGGGCCGGGATGGGCCGCGGCGAAGGCGTGGCGACGGGCGCTGCCCGGATGATATAGATGCCCGACGCGCCGCGCTTGCCGACGAGACCCGACGCGCGGAGCAGCCGCGCCATCGCCTCGTCGGGCGAGAGGCGCCCATTGACCGGAGGCGAGGTCTTGCCTCGCGTCAGCCTGGAGTCGAAAGCCACCTCGCCGCCGGACGCCCGGGCAAAAGCGCGCAGGGCCGAGGCCAGATCCTGTGCCGGAATATTATAGTCGCGCGGCGATGTCTGCGCATATGCCTGCCCGCTTGTCACCAGCGCTATCGCGGTTGCAGCGGCTACCAGTCCCCGGTTCACTCGTCCCTTGGCCATGCTTGTCCCCCTCCCATCAGGTTTTGCAATATTTGCTTGGGGGGTAGGACGCACGGGGCCGCCGAAGGTATAGCGCGGCGCGCTACTTTTATTTGTCCGGCGCGCTCAGATAGATGATCTTGCCTTCGCGCTCGATTTTCAGGCCGTTGATTTCGCGGATCGATTCCAGAAACCCTGCCAGATCGTCGGCCCGGAATACGCCGCTGATCGGCACCTGCATCGTCGCCGTATCGCGGGCCATCAGGCGGACATCGGAATAGCGGTTGAAGCGAAGCAGGACGTCCGACAAGGGCTCGTCGGCAAAGGCAAGTTCGCCCGCTTCCCAGGTCGGCGCGAGATTGGCCTCCCGGGTCACCACGTCGCGCACCCCGGGGGTGAACGCCGCTTCGAGCTCGGTCCCGGGAACGGCCAGCGAGCGGTTGCGCCTGTCGCCGCCGCGACGTCCACCCGTCGCGCCCGCCTTCTCGTCGTCATCGAGAACCTCCACCCGGCCCTCGTAGAGCAGGACGCGCATCCGCTCGGTCAGTACCTCGACGCTGAAGGAGGTGCCGGTGGCGACGACGAGGCGATTTCCCGCAAGCACCGAAAAGGGGCGCAGCGGATCCTTCGCGACATCGAACTTCGCCCGGCCACGGATCAGGCGAAGCTCCCGATGCGCTCCGTGATAGTCGACCTCGACAGCGGTGTCGGCATCGAGCGACAGGCGGGATCCATCGTCGAGAACGGCCACGCGCCGCTCTCCGACCCCCGTCTGGTAGAGATCGGGCAGCGTCGCGAAATAATAGCTGCCAAGAAGAAGCAGGACGAGCGAGGCAGCCATTGCGATCGCGGCCCTCGCCCCGATGCGGAACGGCGACGTCCACCGCCGCTGGTTCGCGCGCGTGAAATCCTCGAGCGCCGCCGATCGCAGCTGCAGGAGTTCGGGCTCGCCCCGCGCCTCGCCAAGCGAGGACCAGGTCGTCACGACCCGCTCGAATGCCTCCGCATTCCCGTCGGTCGCAAACCAGCGGTCGAATGCGCCTTCTTCTTCAGCCGTCAGCCCGTCGCGGATCTTCAGCGACCATTGCGCGGCCTCCAGTGCGTTTCGATCGGGCTGGGCGGAATCCAAGGTCATGCGTCCCTCACCTGGACCGAGAGAAAGGCAAGCCCCTTGGCCAGCTGCTGCTTCACGGCACTCACCGAGATGCCATAAGTGTCTGCAATAGCCTTCTGGCTCATATTTTCGAGCCGAAAGAGAATGACGATGTTGCGCGTTCGCTCGGGGAGCTGCTCGAGGGCAATCCGCACCTGCGAGACCGCCTCGCGTCCCGCCGCCACCTTGTAGGGGTCGACGGAATCGATGCCATGATCCTCATCGAGCAGCACGGCTTTCCGGAACCGCTCCCTCACGGCCTCGCGCCGCCGCCGGTCGGAAAGCAGGTTCGCCGCGACCTGAAATATATAGGAATCCGGCAAGGCATCGTCCGGGGACAGGGACAGTAGCCGGACGAACACTTCCTGCGTGAGATCCTCGGCCTCCGTCCGGTCGCGCGTGCGCCGCGCAAAAAAAGCCATCAACGGCCCGCGCCAGCGAAGGTGAAGCTTGTCAGCAAGGATCTCGGTGCTCGGTTTCAAAAAGCCTCCGGGCGGCCTTCGTCGCCGCATCTGGGGTAATACGCAGCAGCGTCCAGAAGGGACAGTTGAGGGCTCCTGGCGCGCGTGCCGCCAGCCCAAGCGGCGGGGAATGTCCGGGTCACTGATCTAACGCCGGTCCGTGGCGGAGCCCCGGCCCGCCGGCCCCCGTGCGCCGCCTGCAAACGTCACGCTTTGGCGCCCGCCCCCGCGCCCCTTGGAAGGCCGGGCGCCGCGCCCCGCCTATGCGGTCAGGCCAACCTTCTTCACCTGCAGAAGCCGCTTGGCTTCCCGGACCCCGCTCGAGAAGGCACCGTCCGCCGAGGCTGTGCGACCGTCCAGATTGGTCGCTTCGCCCGCGAACAACAGTCGCCCGTCGACCGGCGAGGCGAGGTCGAAGCGGTCGGTCGAAAGTGTCTTAAAGCCATTGGTGCTGAGTGCGCCGAGCGAGAATTCATCGGTCGCCCAGGTCGTGCGGGCAGCATCGACCGGTTCGGGAACCTTGCCGTCGAAAATCTGGCGAAGCACGGACATGAAACCGTCGCGCGCGCTCGCCACCGAGCCAGCGCTGATCTTTGCCGCGAACGCACCCGAATTGAGGCAGACGAGAACCGGCATTCCCGTGATGACGTCGAGATCGATCGCCAGCGGGAAGGCGAACTCCGCACCATCGGACATGTATCCGAGATGATTGTAGCCGCGTTCCTTCCAGAACGGCTCCTTGAACGCCAGGATCACCTTTTCGAACTTGCCCATCTCTATCCGCTCGATCGCGCCGCGCTTCGTCTCGGGTAGCGGCGGGTCGAACGATACGGACGCTGCGCTCAACACGCCTTGGGGCACCGTGATGAGCACATGCGATCCGCTGAAGGACTGGACATCTCCGGAAGGTCCCACCGCGCACTCGACCCGGACGCCGGCCGCGTCGTGCTGAACTTTGGTCACCTTGTGATTGAGGCGGATATTCGAGCCGCGGGCGAGTGCCTCGAGGATATGACGGTAGCCGCCTTCCGGAAACACGCCCTCGCCGTCACCCGAATATTCTTCATGATTGGGCTTTGGAATTCGAGGATCGCGATCGAGGTGCCTTAGCGGGATCTCGTTCCAGTCCCGGGACGATCCGAGTGCTTCCTGCCGCAGCAGAAAGGCCGTTACACGCCGATCCTGCTCGCCGAGCCCCTGCTGTTTCGCATAATGTTCGAACGCATCCTTGACCGACGCGCCATCCCCGAGTCCGGCCGCGATCGCACCGCGATTCTCGTAAAACTTCCAAATTCTTTCTTCCGCCGCCGATATGGCGCTCATCGGGAGTATCCCGGTCCGCGCGTCATAGGTGGGAGAAGTCGCGGCCTCGGAGAAAACCTCGGCAGGCAGCGGCTTGATACGGACCTGCTCGCGATATTTGCTGAGAGGATTGCCGACGGGCTGGTGGATCCAGGAGGCGCCCAGATCGATGGGATGTCCCCCCACAACGCCGGTGTGGATGCGGCCACCGATCCTGTCGCGCGCCTCGAGGATGATGCAATCGACGCCAGCTGCCGTGAGCGCATTTGCGGCCGCGAGGCCGGCCATGCCCGCGCCAATGATGATGACGCGCTTCGGCGTGCCGACCGCCGCCGGGATCGCATCGGTTCCATCGTCGTAAAGTTCGGGTTTCGAAGCGGCAAATGCGGAGGCCGGAACCAGCCCCATTGCGAATGCCGCTGCCGACAGCCCGACCATCGCCCTGCGCGATACGTCCGGATACTCCATCATCACTTTCCTCCACCCATGTTTATGTGCCAATTTTTATCTGTTTATACGCATGGTCTCGCGCGACACAGCCAGTTAGAAACTGGACGTAATCCAAGCCATTTCCCGATTTACATCTGCGTGACACCGCTTGCAAATTTGAGCGATTATTTTGATATTTATCCGAGTTTGTCAATATTGCTCTTTGGCCATGGCGGCGCCGCATGCCCGAGAAACGGAATGCGCCGCCGCGACGCGGCACCGAAGGCGGCGACGCGCACACCGCAAGGCTGATTATTATCGAATTGGACGATAGCCGCACTGGCAAGGCAGGCCTTTGATAGCTGATTTTCGCCGCATCTTAACGGACGATATTTCGCCCAGCGCCACAAATGGCCGAAGAACCCGATAAATGTCGATTGAATGGGTTCCACAATTTTGCGAGACCGTGCGGCTAGAGGGATGCGAAGGTAACCCGGCCACAAGTGAAGCAGCCGGCCTCGTTGCTGGCCTCGCGGCGCCAGGCGGCGGGCCCGACCCTAAGATGGTTGCGGCGGAGACGGTGAACATGCAGGATTATCTCGGACGCGTTGACCCGGAGCTGCGCGCTTTCGTTCAGCCGCTCGCAGAATATGAGCAGCGTTTCAGCCCGCTCGATGCCGCCGTGGTAGCCGCATATCGCGAGGGATATCTCGCCGCAGCCGAGCCCCCGACCGGCTCCCCGACGATCGAGCGCCACATCATCGATGGCGAGGGAGCCGGTGAGACTGTCGCGATATATGTGATCAACGCAGGCAAGGGTACAGCGCGGCCGGCGATTCTCCACCTGCACGCGGGTGGCTTTATTATCGGCGCTCCGCAGATCGACTTTGCACGGCTGCAGCGGATGGCCGCCGAGCTCGATACCGTCATAGTGAGCGTAAACTATCGGCTTGCTCCCGAGACGCAATGGCAGGGCTCGCTGGGCGACAATTATTCCTCGCTGCGATGGCTTTATCGCAATGCAGCCTCGCTGGGTGCGGACCCCGAGCGGATCGCCGTGATGGGCGACAGCGCGGGTGGCGGACATGCGGCGCTGCTCGCACTGGTGGCCCGCGATCGCGGAGAGGTGCCGCTCATCTTCCAGTGCCTCGTCTATCCGATGATCGACGACCGCACAGTCCTCAAGTCATACCCACCCTATCTCGGCGTGGTGGGCTGGTCGCCCGAAGCGAACCGGTTCGGATGGAGCGCCTTCTTGGGCGCAGAGGCCGGAGCAGCGACGGTGCCGCCAGCTGTCCCCGCGCGCTGGGCAGATCTTGCGGGCCTCCCGCCGACATGGATCGGGGTCGGGAGCCTGGACCTCTTCGTGGACGAGAATCTCGAATATGCGCAGCGGCTCGTCCTGTCGGGAGTCGCCACCGAGCTGGTCCTCGTGCCCGGCGCCTTTCACGGCTTCGACGAGGTGGCGCGAAACGCTCGCGTCGATCTCGATATCGTCCGCAACTTCGAGGCGAACAAGTTGCGCGCACTTCGCAAGGCGCTCTACCCGGAGGGGCAGCCCCCGATCATCCAGGATCGATGACAGTCTGCAAGTACAGACACTTCTCTCTCCTCTTGCAGGACGCCAGCTGACGGATCAGCGGAACGAATCCGACAGGCTCCATGCGCAGACCGCCTTGCTCCAATGACGAAACCGATTTGAAACGACTATCGCTAAGGGGCGCCTATCGGGCGTCCCGTAATCGTGCTGGAGAAAATCGGCCGCGAGTTAGGAGTTCGCGAGACCACGCTAGCCGCAAAAAATGCCGCAACACGATTTTTATCGATTGACGCGGGGACCAGTCAGCCTAGTCTCCCTGCACCGACCAGAAAACTGGCGGGCGAGCATGGGAGATTTTGATGACCGACAGCGTGCGTCCCGCAGTATCGCCTGTGAGTTCGGCGGCACGTCCATATCGTGGCTGGCGGATCGTCGCCGGGCTATTCCTGGCCTGCCTCGCCCTCTTCGGTGTCGGGATCTATAGCTTCATCATCTTGTCGACGCCGCTCGGTGCCCAGCATGGCTGGTCGGCTGCCCAGACCGGCGCCGCCGTTTCCGCGATGTGGTTTGCCGCACCAGTGGCCTTGTTCGCGGGAGCGATCTCGCGGCGGGTCAACCTCTGGACGATGGTGATCGGGGGCTTGCTGGTTCAGGCGGTCGCGATGTTCATCCTTCCACACATTGCGGATCTTACGCATCTTTTCATGCTCCGGCTGTTCATGGGTCTCGGAAAGATCGTCATGGTCACCGCGGTCCCGATCATCGTCGCGCGCTGGTTCTCACGTCGGTTCGCCACGGCGATGGCGATTATCTGGGCGGGCGGTTCGGCGGGCGGCTTTATCCTGTCCCCTGTGACCGAAGCCCTCGATGCGCATTATGGCTGGCAGACCGCATCCACGATCATCGCGGCGTTCCTCGTCTTGATAACTTTCGCAATCTGGCTGCTCCAACGCGGCCCGGCCCATCCACACGAGATCGGGCTTCGCGCGGATGGCGATGAGCTCGAAGCCGAGGCGGCCCCGGACCTTGCGGCGGCAACGCCTCCGACGGGACGGACCATCCTCGCCTACGTCAATCCGGTTATCGCCACGTTGATGCTCATTTCGGTGATCGGTATCGGAATGGCTTCGATCGCCGTCCTCACACAGGAGCAGGCTTTGCTGGAGGCGGCTGGCATTTCCTCCACTCTGGCAGCCACCTTCCTCGGTGTCACGGCGGCCGGGAGCCTCGCAGGTTCGGCATCGATCGGCTTTGTGCTCGATCGCTATGTCGCCCGCCGAAGCGGATTGCTGATTGCATCGGCGATGGGAATCGGCCTCGCCGGTTTCGCCCTTCTTCACGCAGGGGCCGGACCGGTCGCAGGCCTGATTGCCGCTCTCAGCTGCGGCTTTGCGTTCGGCGCGGGGGAGGTCCTGTGGATCACGCTGACCAAGCGGCAATTCGGCACGATCGTGTTCGCGACAACTTACGGCGGCTGGTACTTCGCCCTGCAGCTGGGCTATGCAGCCGGAGGAGGCCTCGGCGGCTGGGGTTTCGAGAGCTTTGGCCCCGTCGGCTTTCTTCTCCTCGTCGCCGCCATGTATATTCCCGCTGCGCTGTCGAGCGTCCTGCTGCGGGCGGCGGCAGTCAAGCCTGGCAGCGAAGACTAGCGTAGCGGTATCCGCCTCGACAACCTCGCCTGCCGTAATCCCCGACGTGAACAGCGTCCGGCACGGCGCGGGCATCTACTGATAAAACGGGAAAGACGAGCGCAGGTCGCACGGGCTCGTTAATAAGCGCGAGCGGACAGGCCGCTTCCGCACAGATGGCGCCCCGCCGCTTGCCGTGCCGAGGAGCACCGGGCGCCTCATTCCGCTGGGCGTGCGCGAGCGTCGATTCGATCAGGACAGCTGGCCGGGAGCTGAACGGTCCGCGCGCTCTTGTCCCGGCGGACGTCGGGACATGAGCGGATCGGACCGAACGTTGCGAATGCCGTCGGCACGGTCCGCGCCGGGGTGTTGCAGCGTTCGTCGTGCAACGGGCCCCGCCGCTATCGCTGGTTCCTTCTATTTCGCGCCGATGTAGCGGTTGAGCATTCCGCGGAACACACCCTTCGTCGCGATCTTCATAACCGCGCCCTCGATGCGGCTGGCAGTGCTGTTGCCGATCGCGCTGTAGCGCAGGAAGGCGAGCGCATCCTCGTCGGTAACCGAACCCGGCGCTACAAGCTCCTGGACCAGTTCGCCGATGTTCGCGCCGACGCCCATCCCGTGACCATAGCAGCACTGGACGAGAATGATCGACTTCGCCCCGGGCAGCGGGCCAACCATCGCTTTTTCACCCGCCGGCGCGGACAGCGTTCCGCCCCAGAAGAAGCGGATATGCTCTTCCTGGATCTTGGGATGGCGGCGACGAACCTCGGCGACGAGTGCGCGCATCTTTTCCTGAGACGGCACGGGCTTCAGGATATTGTCACCCGGAAGATTGGCACCGCCGCCGCCGAAGAGGAGCGTTCCGTCGGGACGCAGGCGTTGCCAATGACGCTGATCGGCTTCCGATCGCGTTCCCATATCGGTCGCATCGGCGTCATTGCCGCAGCCGACGCTGGCCGCGACATCGGCCGGAAGAGGATGGGTCGCAAGCGCGAACACCTGGATGGGAAGTGAGATGTTCGCCGTGTCGACGCCGAACGTGCCCGTGAAGCCATTGGCCGCGATGATCGCCTTCTTGGCGCGAATGGTACCACCTGCGGTGGTCACCGTGACGGTTTCGCCGTCGGCAATCCCTGTCACCGGCGAATCCTCGTAAATCCTGACACCCGCGCGCAGCGCTGCCTCCTTGAACCCCATGATGAAGCGGAAGGGGTCGAGCGAATATTGGTTCACATAGGTACCGCCGAAGGAAGGCGAGCGCGTGACCTCGAGCTGCTCTGGCTCGACGAAACCGCAGTCATAGCCAAGCTCCGCGAGCTTTTCGGCCTCCGCTATGACGAGCTTGCGTCCACCTTTCGAGCGAGCGATGAACCAATGTTCCTTGCGCTGCAGGCCGCAGTCGATCCCCTCGCGCTCGATCATCGCGCGAACCTTTTCGAGCGACCCCTCGCCGAACCTTGCGAATTTTCGGCGATCCTCGAGTGAGTAGCCATGATATTCCCACACCGAGGTAAGAACGCCGAAATTCTTCGTCGATGACTGGGCGCCGATCGCGTCCCGCTCCACCAGGATCACATCGGCGCCTGCCTTGCGCAGGTGATAGGCAGCGGACAGGCCGTTCACGCCGCCGCCGATGACGACATAGTCGCAGTTCGTCGCGCCTTCGAGAGTAGGCTGTGTGGATTGGGGCGCCTCCGGCGACCAATAGCTGTGAACGACTTGCATTACTTACTCCATGTACGAGAGCGTGGGCGACGGCCGCCCGCGCAGAGTTGAGGGCCGCGCGGCACGTGCGAGGCGCCCGGCACTTTGTGTGCGGCCGAAGATGTCGCAGATATCGGCGTCGAGCGGCCTGTCGGCTTCCCCGGACGCCCCGGCGCGGGCCATATCGGCAGGTTCGACGCCAAGCCCGGCAATCGAAGGCGCGATCTTCCGGGAGTTCATGGTGACGCGAATGTCATGGTGCGGCCGCGCATGGATAGCCATCATCTTGCCCATCGCACGCCGATCCTCCCAAAAGTCAGCTGTCACACGCCAGCACAAAACCTATCACCGGCGCGCAAAAACTCAATTAAAATCGTATTACAACGGTCGCTCCATTTCTTTGGACCCCTTCGCCCCTTCTATCGGCTCAGCGGTGGCGCCCCGTGAATTCGCCTCGCTTCCAATTCCGCACGCGTCAGCCAAAGAGACCAAACTGAAAACAGATAATTATTCGTCCAAGACCGGCGGACCGTATCAATGATGCGCGATTGCGGCGCTCTTCGCGCTTTCCGCCCTCTTCCTAGATCGATGAAAGTTGAATTATTGCTCGTGTGATGAAATTGAGACTGGCTGAGCGATCGCCGCCTTTCAGTCAGCGCCACGGCAAATTCGCGCGCCCTCCGCGACGAGCCTCGCTCGAGTGCGACCATCATGCCACACCCCCGACAATTGTTGAAAACGCCCGCCGCCGCTGCTTGTTAACTCGACAATTATCGATTAGCGATTCGCCGGTCAAAATGCGGCGCAAGCCCGCAGTCAGTTTGCCGGAGGAGCGGCGAGCCCGTTGGAGGCTTCGTCCCGTTCGAAAGGGAGTTGCGTTAATGCACGTAAAATTGCTGAGATCAGGCCGCTTGCTCGGAGTCACCGCGCTTGGAGGCCTGCTCGGACCATTGCTGGTTCAGACCGCCTTCGCGCAGGAGACTATCGCACCCGAAGCCGCCGCTGCCGAGACAGTCGGCGAGGCAGAAAATGGCCCCGGCGACATCGTCGTGACCGCCAACCGGCGCGCGCAGGACGTCACGCAGATTCCTTATAATATTACTGCGGTGACCTCAGAAGCCCTCGAGCGTAACGGCGTTGCCACGATCGAGGATCTTTCGCGGCAAGTTCCGAACCTCGTCGTCACATCGAGCGGCAACCAGTTTCTTGGCGCCCAGCGCCAGATCATGCGCGGCCTCAACGCGTCCGCAACGAACCGCAGTGGTGTCGCGCTCGAGCAAAACCCCGTCAGCACCTATCTCGGCAACGCCCCCTTCGCGAACTATTTCCAGGTCGACGACATTGAGCGGGTCGAAGTGCTGCGCGGTCCGCAAGGGACGCTGTATGGCGCCGGTTCACTGGGCGGTACCATCCGTCTCATCCCGAATGCACCGAAACTCGGCGCGTTCGAAGGGCGCCTGAAGGCTGGCGCTGCCGACATCGCGCATTCCGAAGAATATGACTATGGCTTCGGAGGGCTGATCAATATCCCCGTCGGCGACACGCTCGCTGTTCGCCTCTCGGCAAGTCACGATCGCAGCGGCGGATATATCGATCAATTCGGCATCTGGGCACGCGGCGGCAACGACCCGCTCGGTGAGCCGATTCTGGCCGATCCCAGCAATCCGCTGACGAGCCCCGTGTCCTCCTACAACAAGAAGGATGTGAACAGCTCGCGCGCGACCAGCGTTCGCGGTGCAATCCGTTGGCAGCCGGTTGCAGAGTTCGACATCACTCTTGCCCACAATTTCTCGCGCGTCGAAGGGTCGGGCCCGTCCTATGACACACCGTCCTACGATGGCGGGGCCGACCCGCTCGTTCCCGGCATCGTCTATCCCGATACCGGCGAATATGAAGTTGTCCTTCGTGGCCTCAATCCGTTCGAGCGCACATCGAAGATGACGACGCTCGACGCGAGCTACGATCTCGGCTTCGCGACGCTGTCCTCGACGACCAGTTTCTTCGATACCGATGGCCAGACGTACATCGACGGTACGTGGAGCACCCTGGCACTGCCCCCTGCCTATCTGCCCTACTACACGGGCTCGCCGCTCAATCCGCGGTTCAACAGCATCCAGCGCTACGACGACAACAACAAGACGACGACGCAGGAAATCCGGCTCGTCTCCAACAGCGGGGGGGCGATCGACTACACCTTCGGTCTATTCTACCAGCGCGAAAAGAGCGGCTCGTCCTGGAACGGGTTCGCGCCGGGCCAGGTCGCTTACAACAACCTTCCCGGCGTCACCTTTCCCGGCTTCGGCCCCGGCGGGTCGGACGAGCTGATTTTCCTGTCGTTGGGTACCAACAAGTTCACCGACAAGGCGATCTTCGGCGAAGTGACCTGGCATGTCACGCCTCGCCTCGAGCTGACCGGCGGTGTTCGCGTGTTCGAGCAGAAGTTCACCCGCATCGTGCGCAGCGTCAATCCGCTCTTCGGGCTTGACGAGGCGAGCACCAATTCGGCGAAATTCTCGGACGCCAAGTTCCGGGCCAACGCGACGTTCGAATATTCCGACGGGCATCGCATCTATGCCACGTTCTCGCAGGGTTTCCGGCGCGGCGGAGCGAACGCTTTCGCGCTCACGGGCTTCCTCCGCGAGCCGGAAGCACTGCTGAACTACCAGCCCGACGCGGTCGACAATTATGAAGTCGGCCTCAAGGGACGCTTCGGCAATGGCTGGCGCTATACCGCCGACGTCTTCCTCGGAAAGTGGCACGATCCGCAGATCGGCGGGTTCACCGCGGTCAATTTCTGGCCGGCGGTGTTCAATGGCCGCGAGGCGGAAAGCAAGGGCTTCGAAATCGAACTGTCGGGCAACATCACCGACACGCTGAGCTTCTCGGGCGGCTATGCCTATACCAAGGCCGAGCTGACGAAGGATTTCTGCGTGGCTTCGGGCGATGGCAGCGGACGTCCCTCGCCGGTCGGAGACATTCCCTGTGCGATCAACGGTCAGTCCGGCTCGCCGCTTCCTTCCGCGCCGAAGCACAGCGGGACATTCTCGCTCAACTACGAGAATGACCTGAACGATACCGACACGTTGAGCGCGTCGGTCGGGACGAACTTCAAGAGCAAGACTCGGATGAACCTTCCGACGCTCGGCGCTCGTTACCCGGTCGTTCCTGGCTACTGGCTCTTCAACGCGAGCGCAGGCTTCAAGCATGACAAGGTCTCGGCGTCGCTCTTCGTGCGCAACATCTTCGACAAGCGCGTCGTCTATAATATCAACACGCGCATCACCCCCTACGCGCCGATCGACCTCTACGAGACGGTCGGCCAGCCGCGGACGATCGGGCTCGAACTGAGCTACGATTTCTGACCAGGGCGTCGGCGCCGCGCCGCGCGGTTCCGGCACGGGAAACGGAAAAGGGCCGTCCGCGAGGACGGCCCTTTTTCATTGCCCTCCTCTCCGGGGGGCGGCGCGCGAAAAGCGGGACAGGCGTGCAGGCGTGAACCGGAGAGCCCGTGACGCGGGCGGCTTGGAGCCGCCCGCTTCCCCCGGCGTCTAGTGGCGCGCGAGCTCGTCGCGGCCGACCACCATATAGTGAACCTCGTCGGGACCGTCGGCAAAGCGCAGATGACGCACGTCGGCGTAGAGCCCGGCGAGGGGCGTCCAGTGCGATACGCCGGTCGCGCCATGGATCTGGATAGCCTGGTCGATGATCTGGCAAACCCGCTCCGGGATCATCGCTTTCGCCATGCTGACCCAGACCCGCGCCTCGCGATTGCCGAGGAGGTCCATAGCCTTCGCGGCCTTGAGCACGATCAGGCGCATCGCCTCGATCTCGACCCGCGCGCGAGCGATGACCTCGAGATTCTTGCCGAGCTGCGACAAAGGTTTGCCGAAAGCCGTACGCGAGTTGCCGCGCTTCACCATCAGGTCGAGCGCGACCTCGGCCTTGCCGATGGTACGCATGCAGTGGTGGATGCGGCCCGGCCCGAGGCGCATCTGGGAAATCTCGAATCCGCGGCCGGCGCCGAGGAGGATATTGTCCTTCGGCACCCGGACATTTTCGAAGCGCAGATGCATATGACCATGCGGGGCATGGTCGGCCCCGAACACGTACATGGGTCCCAGAACCTGGACGCCCGGCGTGTCCATCGGAATGAGAATCTGCGAATGCCGTGACTTTTTGGGAGCCTCCGGATCGGTCTGGACCATCGCGATCATGATCTTGCAACGCGGATCGCCAGCACCACTGATGAAATATTTCTCGCCGTTGATGACCCACTCATCTCCCTCGAGCACCGCGCGCGTCGCGACATTATTGGCATCCGAGGACGCAACCGCGGGCTCGGTCATGGCATAGGCCGACCGGATCTCGCCCGCCAGCAGCGGCTTCAGCCAGCGCTCCTTCTGTTCCGGCGTCCCGACCATCTCCAGCACTTCCATGTTGCCGGTGTCGGGCGCCGAGCAGTTCAGCGACTGCGAGGCGAGCGGCGACTTGCCGAGCTCGGCAGCGATATAGGCATAATCCAGATTGCTGAGCGGCGTCCCTGTGTCGCCATGCGGAAGGAAGAAGTTCCACAGTCCCGCCGCCCTCGCCTTCTGCTTCGCACCTTCCAGCAGTTCGAGCTGTCCCGGCGCCCAGCTCCAGCGATCGGCCCGTCCTTCGCCCAGGCGGAAGAACTCCTCGGTGATCGGGTCCACATTTTCCGCGATGTGACGCTTCACTGCATCGAACAGCGGCTGCGCCTCCTTGGACATGCGCAGGTCGTTAAGTTCGGCCTCTAATTCTATCGATGACATTCAGTATTCCTTCTTCTGGTCGTTCGAATTTCGGTTTTCAGACCGGTGCGCAGGGCGCGCCCGGCGGCAGGACCCATCAGGCTTCTTCACGCGGCCCGAGTGCGATGGGCTTCGGCCCGCCGCTCGCCCAGTCGAGCAGTTCGATCGTGTGAACGACGGGAACCTCGGTGCGGCGGCCGATCTGCACCGCGCACCCGATATTCCCCGTTGCGATAACGTCGGGTGCCAGCGCCGCTATCGCCGCGGCCTTTCGGTCGCCGAGCGCGCCCGCCAGCTCTGGCTGGAGAATATTGTAGGTGCCGGCCGATCCGCAGCAAAGATGCGCGTCGCGCGGCAAGCTGACCTCGAAACCCGCCCGTGCGAGAAGCCTCTCGCCAAGCCCCTGAAGCTTCTGCCCATGCTGAAGCGAACAGGCGGGATGGTAAGCGACGCGGGTTCCCTCGCGCACCGCATAATCGACATCGAGCTGCGCGACGAACTCCGACACATCCTGTACGAGCGCAGCGACCCGCGCGGCGCGCGCGGCGTAGGCCGGGTCATCCTTGAGCAGATGCCCATAATCCTTGACCGCCGTGCCGCAGCCCGACGCCGTCACAAGGATGGCTCCCACGCTGGTGCCAAGCAGTGGCTCCCAGGCATCTATGTTGCGGCGCGCACGAACAAGCGCTTCTTCACGCCGGCCCATATGATGGACGAGCGCCCCGCAGCAGCCTTCCTCCGACGCGAAGACGACGTCATAGCCGCCACGGTTCAGCAGGCGGACGGCCGCTTCCTGCGTGGAAGGCCGAAGCACCGGCTCGGCGCAGCCCCCCATCAGGATGACCCTGCCGCGCCGGACCTTCACATCCCCGTTTCGGAGCGCGGAGCGCTTCGGACGCCGGGTTGGCGCGAGATCCAGCATCGCTTTCAGGGGGGCGGCGGATTTGCCAAGCCGGCCGACCAGCGGTGCGAATGGTCTCGCCATACGCGCAAGGGAAAGCGCCGCCCGGAACAGCATGGGGGACGGAAGGATCTTCGCGAGAAGATAGCGAAGGACGCGGTCAGGCCATGGCCTCCTGTACCGCTCCTCGATGTAGCTGCGGGCGTGATCGACAAGATGCATATAATCTACGCCCGACGGGCAGGTCGTGGTGCATGACAGGCATGAAAGGCAGCGATCGACATGCTTCACCACCTGGCGCGTGGGCTGCTCACCGGCTTCGAGCATCCCCTTCATGAGATAGATGCGGCCCCGCGGCGAATCGAGCTCATCGCCCAGCAGCACATAGGTCGGGCAAGTTGCCGTGCAGAAACCGCAATGCACGCACTTGCGGATCGCGGCCTCCGACGTCGCCATCTCGGGATCGGCGAGCGCAGCAGGGGAAAAGCGGGTCTGCATCAGAACCGTCCCGTCTCGAAAACAGCCGATGGATCGAAGGCCCTGCGGACGCGTTCCTCGAGGCTCGCAACCGGGGTGGCGGCCGGGTGGAATGCGGGAACATGAAATCGAAGGTCGGAGGGCGCGCGTACGAGCATTGCATGACCGCCGGCGCGCGCCGCGGCCTTGCGGACCCCCGATTCCGGGTCGCAGCAGATCCATATCAGACCGCCTGCCCAATCCATGAGCCAGCGAATATCTTCCTCGTCGGCGAGTTCGGCCACGACGCGGGCGCCCGCGCGCGGCGGGACGACGACACGCCACAGATATTGCCGGCACGGCAGATGTTTGAGCGTGTGCATGCCCTCCCAGAACCGGGTCGCGTCGTCCTCGGCGAGGCGGTCGGTATCGCCGTACAAACGCAGATCCGAGGCCAGCATCGCGGCCCGGGCCTCGACCGAGGGACCAAAGCCCTCGAGACGCAGTACTGTCATCGGATCGGAGCCCGACGCCGGCGGCCGGTGCGCGGCGGCCGCGACTTCGGCCGCGGATCCCATCGCCCGGTTCATGGCGCCGACGGCCGCCTCGGGCGCTAGCCCGCGGATTGCGAGCGAGCAGCTCGTATCCGGGCGCGGCAAAACCCGCAGGCTGATCTCGGTCAGCGCGAACAGCCGGCCCCAGCTTCGCGCCGCAAGTCTCGGTACGTCGAAGCCGGTGACATTCTTGACGACACGGCCGCCCGCGACAAATGCGTCGCCGCGGCCCGTGATCGCGCGGATACCAAGGACATGGTCGCGCGCGCCGCCGGCGCTGACGCGGCGCGAACCCGCGACGCCGGCGGCGACGATCCCGCCAATGGTCGCCGCCCCCGCCTCCCGCCCGAACAGTGGTCCGTGATCGAAGGGGTTGAAGGCCAGCATCTGGCGGGCTGGCGCAAGAAGAGATTCGATTTCGGAGAGCCGGGTCCCGGCGCCCACCGTCAGGACCAGTTCGGACGGGTCGTAATCGACGATGCCGGAGAAGGTGGTCATGTCGAGACGCTCGCAATCGACCGAGCGGCCGATCTCCGCCTTGCTGCCGCCGCCTGCGATGGCGATCGCCGTGCCAGCCGCGGCAGCCGACCTGATCGCCTCGACAGCCTGCGCCTCAAAATGGGGATGACTTGCCATGCTAGAATCTGGGCAGGTCAGGATGCGCGACGGTGCCGCGGTGGACATGGACCCGGCCCTGTTCAGCGCAGCGGTGAAGCCGCGGAAACACCTTCCCCGGGTTGAGCAGCGATTTGGGATCGAAGGCGCATTTCAGCAATTGCTGCTGCATGAGATCGGTTTCGCTGAACATTTCCGGCATGAGATCGCGCTTCTCGACGCCGACGCCGTGCTCCCCCGTCAGCACCCCGCCAAGTTCGACGCAGGATCGCAAGATGTCGTTACCGAACGCCTCGGCCCGCTCGAACTCGCCGGGAGCATTCGCATCGTAGAGAATGAGCGGGTGAAGATTGCCGTCGCCAGCATGGAAAACGTTCGCGACCGCCAGACCATAGCGTCGCGACATGTGCTGCATGCGGTTCAGAATCTCGGGAAGTTGTCGCCGCGGGATCGTGCCGTCCATGCAATAGTAATCGGGTGCAAGCCGCCCGACAGCGGGAAAGGCGGCCTTGCGCCCCGCCCAGAATGCCAGGCGCTCGCGCTCGTCTTGCGAGGCTCGGATCGACCTTGCCCCGTTGGCACGCGCGATCCGCTCGACTTCGCCGACAAGATGGTCGCATTCGGCCGCCACTCCGTCGAGCTCGATGATGAGCAAAGCCTCGACGTCGAGCGGGTAACCCACGTTCACGAAGGCTTCCGCCGCCTCGATCGCGAGCTTGTCCATCATCTCCATTCCGGCAGGAATGATGCCTGCGGCAATCGTATCGGCGACGCACTGGCCGGCGTGTTCCACGCTCGCAAAGCCGACGAGAAGGGCGCGCGCGCCCTCGGGACGCGGCAGGAGCTTGACCGTGACCTCGGTAACGATCCCCAGAAGCCCCTCCGAACCCGTCACGACAGCGAGCAGGTCGAGCCCGGGACTCTCGAGGACATGCCCTCCCAGGCGCACGATCGTCCCGTCCATGAGGACGAGCTCGCAACCGAGCAGATTATTCGTCGTCAGCCCATATTTCAGGCAATGGACACCGCCGCTGTTCTCGGCGACATTGCCGCCGATCGTGCAGGCGATCTGGCTCGAAGGGTCGGGCGAGTAATAGAAGCCATCCCCCTCGACTGCCCTGGTGATCGCAAGGTTGGTCACCCCGGGCTGAACCACGGCCAAGCGGTTGTCATAATCGATCTCGAGAATGCGGTTTAGCTTGCCGAGGCCGATGAGTATGGCGTCGGCAAGGGGAAGCGCTCCGCCCGATAGCGACGTCCCGGCCCCGCGCGGTACGACCCTGACGTCGTTGCGATCACACCAGGACAGGATATCGGACACCTGCCTTGTCGTCTCGGGAAGCACGACGATCATCGGAGGTTGGCGATAGGCGGTCAGCCCGTCCGACTCGTAGGCGCGCAATCGCTCGGCATCGCAAATCACCGCCTCCTCGCCGACGATCGAGGCCATCACCCGCGCGATTTCATCACGCCGGGCGAGAGTATTTCGATCAGGGGCGGGCATCACGAGGGTCATTATGTCTTTCTGCCGCGTTGCGGTTCGAGACCGGCGGGCGCATTGATCGGCGTTATGCCATCGAGGCCTTTTACCCCCGCCAGCGAAGCCTCGCGTGCGTTGCCGGGCTCAATCCAGTTCGAGATACTCGGCGAGTTCCTCGAAATTATGTTGCCAGAGGCTCCCGCCGATCGGATCGCGCTGATGCACCGACCGGAACCCCAGTGCCTGTTGCAGCCGTTTCGGCATCGTCCGGACGATGTCCATCGGCACGGTGAAGGGATATGCTTCTTCGGGGAGGAGGAAGCTGGCGTTGAAGCCGGTCGCGATCACGCGCCGGGGTGACGAAGCCGAGCGATTGGCACCGCCGCCATGGAGCACCTTGCCCGAATAGAAGATCATCGAGCCGGCGGCGAGCTCGGCCGGCACCGTGTCCGCTTGCGATGGCTCCCGTTCGAAATCCCAGCGGTGGCTCCCCGGTATGACGCGCGTCGCCCCGATTTCCTCGGTCACATCGACGAGTGCAAGCAACGAGTTACAGGTGATCTCGGGGCCATCGGGGCCGTTGCCGAGGAAGACCGGATAATTGCCCATGTCGCGGTGAAGCATCTGCGCCTTCTCACCCGGCATGATCTCGATCACCTGGGTCGATTGCACCCAGAACGTCTCGCACACGCCCTTGAACATGGCGTCGACATAATCCCACAGTTCGGGTCGCGAGAGGAAGCGCTCGCGGTAGGTGGGGCTCAGCACGACGGCATTCGTCACCCGCTTCGTGCTGGCGCCCCAGAACTCTTTCATGAGCTCGTCGCCGCCCTTGGCGCCGGTGTGATAGCTATTGAGATAGGGATCGAGCTCGGCATTGACCTGCGCCACCTCGTCGACCGTCAACACGCCGTCGACGATCACGCCCCCGTCTGCCGCGACCCGTTCCATCACCTCTGCTACCGGTGCTCCGAAAGCTATGTTCGAGAATTTTGCGGTCATGTTCGCTCCCAGTTGCGCACGTCACCCGGGGGGCCGTTCCATCGGCCGGATGCGGCGCTTATCGCAATGTCCGATATTTATCCGATTTTGATTCCTGTCAAGTCCCTCTCGCCTTCCGCGCCGGCCAGGCGTATCCCCGCCAAACTGCGGACCCGCGTCTGTCCGCCGAGCTGGATCGGCGAGAAGTCGCCGAGCCGCCTCAGGAGGAATAATCAATCCATGTCGAGAAACTCGGCCAGCTCCTCGAAATTATGCTGCCAGAGGCTCCCACCGATCGGATCACGCTGGTGCACGGACCGAAATCCCAAAGCCTGCTGCAGCCGCTTCGGCATCGTGCGGGCAAGTTCGAGCGGGACGGTGAACGGATAGGCCTCCTCGGGAAGAAGAAAGGCCGCGTTGAAACCCGACGACACGACCCGGCGCGGCGTCGCGGTCGAGCGGTTGGCGCCGCCGCCGTGAACCAGTTTGCCGGAGTAGAAAAAGGCGGAGCCAGCAGCGAGCTCAGCGGGGATCGTCATCGACTGGTCGCATTCGATGTCGAAGTCCCATTTATGACTCCCCGGTACGACGCGCGTGGCGCCGATCTCCTCGGTGACATCCATCAGGGCGAGAAGCGAATTGCAGGTAACCTCCGGGCCATTGGCACCATTGGCATTGAAGACGGGATAGGTACCCATGTCACGGTGGAGCATCTGCGCCTTCTCGCCCGGCATGATCTCGATCGTCTGGGTCGATTGGACCCAGAAGCTTTCGCAGACCCCCTTGAAGAGGATGTCGACATAGCTCCAGAGCTCTGGCCGCGAGAGGAAGCGCTCGCGATAGACGCTCGAGAGCGTGACCGTGTTGGTCACGCGTTTGGTCTTCGCCCCCCAGAACAGCTTCGTCAGTTCGTCGCCGCCTTTCGCTCCGGTGTGGTAGGGATTGAGATACGGATCGAGCTCGGCGTTCGCTTGCGCGACTTCCTCTGCCGTCAGGACGCCCTCCAATATGACGCCGCCGTCGCGCTCGACCAGCGCCGCCACCTCTTCGGCGGGTGCTCCAAAAGCCAGCGATGAAAATCCCTTCGACATGTCGTTTCTTCCTTTCCCCGTTCGGGCCGCCGCATAATGGGCGTCGGCCTTTCTGAATGTCGTGCGGCCCGGCCAAGGCCCGATCCGTGTGGGCCCGATCGCTCGGTTCAGACGAACTCCCTGTTCGATCCGGACAAGCGACGCCCGGCGAAAGCTGTCAAACGGCCCCGACCGGGCTCTCCTCGCGCGGCGGTACGGCCTCGTCGATGCGGGCCGGTCGGCGCGACGCGACGCCATAGGCGATCACCGCGGCCAGAATGAGATAGACGCCGCTCGCGATCGTCACCGCCGTGAGGCCGCCGATCGCGATGACCGGCCCCGCGGCGAGACCGGCGGCGACGCCGCCAACTCCCGAGGCGGCCGGACCCGCGACGAACAGGCGGTTCGTCGCATCGGCGTTTCGCAACACCGCCCAATAGGCCGACTGGGCAAGACCCCAGCCGAAGGCAAAGCAGAGATTGGAAACCACGAAGGCGGCGAAACCAGCGATGGTCAGGAGACCGAAGGCAAGCAGGATGATGAACGTCCCGGCATATGCCACGGCAAGCGATGACATCCTGCCGGCCAGATAGCCGGCGATGCCCGCGCTGATCGCGCTTGCAACAGCGCAAAGGCTGATGGTGAGGCCGATAAGCTGACCCGAGATACCGCGCTCGGCCCCCACGCGCTCGATGAAGATCCAGTAGCCGAGCACCCCTCCGATGAAGAGAGCCTTGGCCACCAGCATGGCGTAGGCGGGGATTGCGGCAGCGGACAGCAACGGCGCCCCTTCGATCGGGGGAGCGGGGGCATCGCGCTTCGCGCCGGCTGCGGGCAGAAAGCCCACGAAGGGCAGCCCTGCGGCCACGATGACCGCGAGGACCAGGAATGCGCCGGGCGAGGAGTAAGCGGGAATCACGATCATCGAGAGACCGAGAGTCGTCACCGCAGCGAGCGAACTTTGAAACACGACCGCGACCGCGAAGGCCCTGCCTGAGTCCTTCGCATCGCCGAGGCAGCCGTAAGACGGAGGCGCGAGAAGACCGAGGAAGAAGCTGACGGAACCGAACACCAGCGCCGCGGCGGTCAGCGTATCGATTTGCGAGCCGGCCGCGAATGCCGCAGAGGCCGCGACGAGTGCGAACCCGCAGAACCAGCGCCAATCGACACGCCGCACCCAGAGCGGCCCCGATATCGCGCCGATTGTCGAGGTCGCAATGATGACGGCGGCAAGTTGGCCGAGTTCGGCGTTGCCGAGACCGATCCGCACGGCGACGGCGCCGAAGATAAGGGGCTGCGCATTGATGAGAAGCTGGTTGATCGCGGTCAGCCAGGAAGCCGTGAGCACAGCCGGCCCGCTGGACATAAACTTCGCAGCGTCCATTATATTCCTTTCCCAGAGGCGCGCGTTCCGCACATGTCTCGTGATCCGATTTTTATCACGTTGCGGCAACAGAAAAATCATCGGTTCGACGCAATTTCGTCATGGAAGGTCACGAGGCCAGCAAATCAACCCAATATGAATTGACAATGACAGCCTCGGCCGACAGGGATCGGACGATCGAGAGAGGCAGGGATACTATGGTAGCAGAAGCGATAGCCGGGTTCGAACCCCCGGCAGCGGACGGGATTTGGCAAGGCTGGTCGATGTGGGCGAGCCACGATCCCTTCGAATGTCATGCCGGTCCATTTTATGCCCGACGCGAGGCCGACGGGTCGATGATCGCCGGGTTCAGGCCGGGCGATCAGAATATGAACGGCGGCGGCGCGTTGCATGGCGGATCGCTCATGACCTTCGCCGACTATGCCCTCTTCATCATCGGGCATGACAGCATCGCCGGCCGCCACGGCGTGACCGTGAGCTTCACCAGCGAATTCATCGGGCCTGCCGTCGCGGGCCAGTTGCTCATCGCGCGCGGCGAAATTCTGCGAACCGGGCGCAACCTCATCTTCGTACGGGGCGTGATTGACGCCGAGGGTGACGCCGTGCTCAACTTCTCCGGGATCATCAAGGTCTCGAATACGCCTCGTTGAGGCGGCCCAGAGGGAGCCCCCGATCGACAATGCCGCCGCCCACTCCTTCCGGCGCCCCTGCTCCTCTCGACAACCGTCTCCTTGTCCCCGGGGATGCGAAGCAGGTCGCGAACCTGTCGGCCATGGGCCATCGTCGCGAAGCACGGCAGACCCTGAAGCATTTGGCCGGCCTTCCCTGCGAAGACCCTGCCGCACTCGAGGCATTGGGGTTCGTCGCCTTCGGCCTTGGCGAACATGCCGTCGCGCAAGGTTGCTACGAACGCTTTACCCACAAGGTCCCGGGCGATTCGCTCGGCTGGTACAATCTCGCAACGGCGCATCGCAATATGGGCGCGCTCGAGGCTGCGGAGGCTGCCTGCGACCGGGCGCTGGATCTCGAGCCGGCACTCGCGCAGGCGGCCTTGCTGCGGGCGCACGCGCGCACCCAGTCATCCGAGCGAAATCATGTCGACGCGCTGAGGCACTCGCTGGAATCCGTGGCGCCTGCCGGAACCGAAGCTCTCTTTTTTCACTATGCGCTCGGCAAGGAACTCGAAGATGTCGAGGACTATCGCACTGCATTTGCACATTATAGTCGGGGCGCCGCTCTTCGGCGTGCCAGCCTTCGCTATAGCGTCGACGAGGACGTCGCAAAGTTGCAGCGCATCATGGAGGCATTTTCATCGCGGCGGATCGCGGTTGCGTCCCCCCTCGAACCGGCCCGCGATCATGGATTCATCCTCGGGCTGCCGCGATCCGGAACAACGCTCGTCGAGCGCGTCCTCACCGGCAACCCGATGGTCGCCTCGAACGGCGAGACCGACCTTCTGCTTGGCGCCCTGATGGCCGGCACACCTGCATCCGGCGGCGATATTTTCGAGCGCGTGGCGCGGGCGGACCCTGGCGCGGTGGCTGCGGCCTATTTCCGCCTGGCAGGACCGCTCCCGCCCGACCGGGTCGTGCTCGAAAAGCTGCCGATGAACTATCTCTACGCAGGTGCAATCCGGCTGACGCTTCCCGCCGCGCGGATCATCCTCGTCGAGCGATCTCCCCTCGACAATTGCTTCGCAATGTTCTCGACGCTGTTCGGAGCTGGATATCCGTTCAGCTATGACTTTGACGACCTCGCCACCTATCATGCCGCCTACACGCGGCTGGTCGACCATTGGCGGCGGCTGCTGGGAGACCAGCTGATCGTTCTCCCATATGAGGAGTTCGTCTCCGAACCGCAGCGCTACGGCGAGATGGCGGCGTCGCACTTCGGGATCGACTGGTCGCCCTCGATGACAGCGATCGAGACCAACAGGTCCGCCACGGCCACCGCAAGCGCCGCGCAGGTGCGCCGCCCCATCTACAAGTCGGCAATCAATCGTGCCGCCAAATTTGCCGCTGATCTCGAACCGCTCCGCGATCGGCTGGCGGCGAGCGCCGAAGGCGCCGCTTAGACAGGCTCGTCTCCGTCCCGCTCCCCCGGCTCGCGCCGTTCGAGATACTCGGGAAGGTAGGTCCGCATGTGCGTGAAGCGCGCGCGCCGGGCATAGACCTCCTCCTCCTCGGGCAGATGACCGAAGCGATGGCTGTACATGGCCCACAGGGCATCGTTCATGATGATCGTCTCGGTGATGCGATCGGCAAGCCCGGGAAACTCGGGCAAGTGAAAGAAACGATTGAGCTCGTAGATCGAGCCTCGCGCCAGGCGCCGGTTAATATCCAGATCGCGCGAGCGGATTGCCCAGGTCGCCGCCGAACCCAGAATGACCTTCCGCGCCGCGTTATTGTCGTTGTAGAAACGCCGCGAGAGCCCATAGCGAAATTCGACGAGATCCTGCCAGGTCTCGAACTCATGACCTTCGATCGTGTCGAGGCCGGCAAGAAACATGTTGAAGTAGCGTTCGGCAAGCGCGGTAAACACGTGGTTGCCGTCGGGAAAAAAGTGATAGATCGACGGCGGCGACATGCCCGCCTCTTCGGCCACGGTGTAAATGCTCACCTCGTGCGGATCGCGCTCCTTGAGAACGCGTTCCGCGGCATCCAGAATGGCCTCGAACCGCTCGCGGCTTCGCTGCTGGCGCGGCCGGCGAATTTGCGGGTCGCGGGTGGCGGTCATGTCGTCGCTCATTTTCGAACTTATGTTCGGTTGTTCGGCCGAAGGCAAGCTTCGGCGGCGGGGAACGCGCGCGCGGGTCAGGGAAGCGCGGCCGTGACGATGATCTCGACGAGATATTCAGGCGCAGCGAGCTTGACCTCGCCCGTCGCACGCGCCGGCGCCGCAACGTCCGCGATCCATTTCTCCCAGACGAGGTTCATCGCACCGAAGTCCGCCATGTCCGCGAGCCAGATGGTGGCGGTGAGCAGCCGCGACCGGTCGGTCCCGGCTTCTGCCAGCAACGCATCGACCGACGAAAGAACGGTCTCGGTCTGGGCCGATACATCGTCACCGGGCTCGCCGACCTGCCCGGCGAGATACACTATGCCGTTGTGGATCACGGCCTGGCTCATGCGCGGTCCGGTGTGAAGGCGTTCGATGGTCACTCTTTTCTCCTCTTGATTTGGCGATCGGCGGGCAGAAGTTCGATCCTGCCGGACGACCTGCCTATCGTCCGGCTGCGATATGTTGAAGCAGGAATCAGGGTGATCGCCGGGTTCAGAATCCAAAACGTGCGGCAAGCGCCGCATTGGGTTTGAGCGATTCACGGTTCGACTTGACCGCACGGAACGCGTCCTCGGCTGCGTTCAGCGTAGCGCTTAGCTCGGCCTCGCCATGCGCCGCCGATACGAACAGATTGTGATAGGGATGGAAATAGACGCCGCGCTCGAGGCATTCGCTCGACCATGCGTAGCCGATACGGTAATCCGGGTCCTCGTCGAACTGGAACATCGGCATTGTCACGGGCCCCGTCTGCCGGAGACCGAAACCATGTTGCTGTGCCAGCTGTTCGAGACCGGTCCGCAGTTCGGTGCCAAAGGCCTCCATCCTCTCGAGATAATCGGTGTCGCGGATTTCGCGCAGGGTCCTCACGCCGGCTGCCATCGGCACGGCCGAGAACCAGAAGGACCCGGTGACAAATGTCGAAATGGCCGCATCGCGCGCCTTGTCCGATCCCAGCAATGCCGAGATCGGATGGCCATTCGCAAAGCATTTGCCCCAGCAGCTGAGGTCGGGGCGAACGCCTACCTTCTCCCAGCTGCAGTCGCGCGCGATGCGGAACCCCGCGCGCACATCATCGACAATGAGCAGTGCGTCCGCCTCGTCGCAAAGACGGCGCGCAAGCCGGGCATACTCCGGGTCCGGCAAGAACTGGTCGGAAAATACCTCGTGACGGAAGGGTGTCGCGATCACGCCCGCGACATCGCCTTCATTGGCTTTGAACGCGTCCTCCAACGACTGCGGGTCGTTATATTGGAAGAAGACGATGTGAGCACGGTCCTCGGCCACCGTTCCGGTCCGGATCGGCGTGCACCAGTGGGCGGCGCCATGATAAGCGCCCTCGGCGCACAGGATCTTGCGGCGCCCTTTGAAGGCACGCGCCGTTACGATCGCCATGCTCGTCGCATCGGTGCCATTCTTGCAGAACTTCGCCCAATCCGCGTGACTGACCTGCTCGACAAATGCCTCTGCGAGATCGACCATCGCGGCCGAAGGCGCGGTCAGCGTATCGCCGAGTTCGGCCTGCGCTCTCGCCGCCTCCTCGATCGGCTCATAGCCATATCCGAACAGATTGGGGCCGTAGGCGCAGAGATAGTCGATATACTCATTGCCATCGAGGTCCCACATGCGCGCACCCTTCGCCCGCGCGAGAAACTGGGGAAAGTTTTCGGGAAGCAGTCCGGTCGACTCATGTCCGTACATTCCGCCCGGTATCACCCGCTGCGCACGCTCCTTGATAGCAAGCTGTTTTGCGTTTGCCAAAGCCATCGACATCCCTTTCCCGATAAGTATCCGATTTCTGCATGGATTTGTCGGGCCGGTCAAGCAAGTTGACCTCCGGACATTCCAGAAAATCGTCGATCAGCTGCGGGACGGCGAAAGAGGATCATGCGAGCCGATGATACTTTCCCGATTTTAGTATGAACCGGGATCGGATTCCGTCAGACCTCGGCGTCGCCGCCGTCACAGGGGACAACCGCGCCGGTCATGTAGGCCGAGGCCCGCGACGACAGGAACAGCGCGGTCCCCGCGATATCCTCTTTCGTTCCGAGCCGCCCGAGCGGGTTTCGGGCGAGATACTCGTCCTCCTTCCGCGCCAGCGTTCCGGCCATCATGTCGGTCGCGAAGGGACCCGGAGCGATCGCATTGACAAGGATTTTCTCACCCGCGAGACGCTTGGCGAGGTGCCGGGTCAGCATGATGAGGCCCGCCTTGGCAGCCGAATAGGCGTAGGTTTCGAGGCCGGGCGGCTGCAGGCCGTTGATCGAGGCGATGTTGATGATCCGCGCCGGCGCAAATGTCGAGGCGCGAAGCAGCGGAAGCAGACGCTGCGTCAGAAAGAAGGCGCCGCGCAGATTGAGATCGAGCACCTTGTCCCAGCCGTCTTCGGGATATTCCTCGAGCGGCGCCCCCCAGCTGGCGCCGGCGTTGTTGACGAGGATGTCCAGCCGCCCTTCGGCGCCGGCGAGATGCGACGAAAGCTGTTCCCAGCCCTCCGCGGTGCTCGCATTGGCCGGCAGCGCGATGCATTCGCCGAGCTGCGACAGCTCCGCAGCGGTGGCTTCGCATGCATCGGCCCTGCGCGAAGAGATATAGACGCGCGCGCCATTCGCCACGAACCCCTCGGCAATCATCTTGCCGATACCGCGCGATCCGCCAGTTACGAGCACGGTCCGGCCCTCGACCGAAAACAGGTCATTCATGCATCAATCTCCTGTGGCGCCTCCCGGGCGCGATCTGTCCAAAGCGGAAAAACGCGGCTGCGGCGAAGACTAGTCGGCTTGCGGCCGGTAGGGCTCTGCCGGGAGTTCCAACTGGCGAGCCTTGAGCTGCAGCGCGAGCACCCGCGAGTAGAAACGGTTCTGCGCGAGGTTGCCGGCATGGAACCAGAGGCCTTCCTGCGCCGTCGGCTTCCAGAGGTTGCGCATCTCGCCTTCCCAGGGGCCCGGGTCTCCGGTCGTGCCCGAACCATAACCCCACACCGGCCCGACCTTCTCGCCGACCTCGGGAGAGATGAGGTCCGTTGCCCATTGGCCCATATTGCCGAAGCCGGTCGCGCAGATGATATCGTCAGCCTCGATTTCCCGGCCGTCCGTCAGCACGATCTTGCCGGTCTCGATATGGTCGATGCCGACATCCGAGAAGAGCTTGATCTTGCCGGACGTGAGCATTTCCACGGCACCGACGTCGATATAATAGCCCGACGCGCGGCGCAGGAACTTGCCCGGCATGCCGGTCCCGTCCTCACCGAAGTCATGCATGAAGCCGATGTCCTCGAGCGACTTGTAGAAGTCGGCATCATATTTTGCGATCGCCTCATAAGCGGGCGCCACTACTGTCGGCATCAGCCGAAGCGGCATCGAAGCATTGAGAAGGTCGGCAAGATCGCAGTCCATGCCTGCCTCGACAGCGTCCTCCGAATAGTTCGTCATCAGGAACTTGATGAAGGTGTCCGAGCGGATGATGTGCGTCGAATCGCGCTGCACCATCGACACGTCGACACCGTGACCGGCGAGATCCGCGCAAATGTCCTGCGCCGAGTTGTTGGAGCCGATCACCACGACTTTCCGGCCCTGGTAATTTGCCGGGTCGCTGTAGGCGCTCGAGTGAACGATGGTCCCGGCAAAGCTCTCGGCACCGGGAAAGGCCGGAAGATTTGGACGCCCGGCGTTGCCCGTTGCGATTACCAGATGCTTGGGACGGACGACGACGGTCTCGCCGTCCTTCTGCAACTCGACCCTCCATTCGCCTGCGGCTTCGTCATAACTCGCCTTCGAGCAGGCCGTCCCGTTCCAGACGTTGAGCTCCATGATCTTGGCATAGGCTTCGAGCCAGTCGCCGAGTTTGTCCTTCGGCGTGAACACGGGCCAGGTGGCCGGGAAAGGCACATAGGGGAGATGATCGTACCAGATCGGATCATGAAGCAGCAGCGAGTGATAACGCGAACGCCACTGGTCGCCGGTTCGCGGATGCTTGTCCACGATCAACGCCGGAACGTCGAGTTGCCGCAGGCGAGCGCCAAGCGCGAGTCCGCCCTGCCCGCCGCCGACGATCAGGACATAGGGCTGAACGTCGCGACCGAGTTCTCGCTCCTCTCGGTCGCGAAGATCTTTCCAGTTCGCCGCGGGATCGCGCGCGTCTTCGGGAGCTCCATGACGCCGGCGGCGTCCGCGCGGCTCTTCATGGCCCTTGATATCGTCGATCACAGTCAGGAGTGTGGTGCAGAGACCACCATCGATCCGGACGTATCCGCGTCCGAGGCCATGCGCGGTCTCGAAACGAATCTCCCCCTCCCTGTCCTTGGTGGCCGGGCCTGCGACGATACGCCAGTTGTCGGCCTTCGAGGCGTCGGGCGTCGCTGCGATCATCGCCCGGATCTGGTCGCGGCCCTCCAGAGTGCGCAGGTCCCATGTGAAGGCGGCAAAGTCGCGCCAGAAACCACCCGGAACGAAAAGCTCCGCAACGTCGTCGGCCGAGCCTGTTCGAAGAGTTTCGGCAAATTCCGCAAGCCAATCGGCCAGGTTTTCAATGGGGCGGGCTGTCGACATAGGCGGGTCACTCTCCAATTGGCCGCAGAATAGCATCGCAGCGCTTGAAGGATGATGGTTTGCCTCCCCTACAGCGCCAGTTTTTCCGATAAATATTGATTTCTTGTGGCCGCGTCAATCGGGATTCGAACGCGAGACTCGCGCAGATTTTCGACGAAATGACTAAGCAGGAACGAATGCAGCAATGCAAAGGTGGCTGTCTGCACTCGAGTCTGATAGATAAGTATCTACTTTCTTCATCGGCACGAGAATATCGCCGAGCTAGGCGAGACCTCTTCCGGGTGGCGCGGTATGTAGCTTTGACGAATTGACGCCGGCGGCGCGGAACCGACAGAATGCAGGGGCGAGGACAGGATATGGCAAGTAAGGCAAGAACAGCCGACGCGCGCGCGCGGCGCGCGGCTGCGCCGCGCCAGCCGGCGCGCGGCCGCGGACGGATGCGCTATGATGCGCTGGTCGATGCGACCGAGACATTGCTTCGCACGATGAACCCCGACGAGCTCGGGTTGTACCGGATTGCAGAAGAGGCCGGAATTCCGCCCGCTTCGGCCTATCACTTCTTTCCTACGAAAGAGGCCGCTTTCACCGCCCTCGCGATGCGTCTCGTCGAGGAACTTGTCGTCGCGCGCAGCAAGCCGGTCCCGGCTCGCACGGTGCAGAGCTGGCAGGCGCTGCTTCGCTGCGACATTGAGCGAACGCGCGACTTTTTCAACGAACACCCCGCCGGCCTCAAGATTTTCTATGGTGGCTTCGGGGGTGTCGATACGCGTCACATCGACCAGCCGCTCTCGCTGCAACTGGCGAGCGCCGCCTACGAGCGGCTGAACAGTCTCTTCCACATGCCCGCGATGCGCGACCCGACTTCGAGATTCGAAACGCGCATCGCGATCCTCGATGCTCTCTGGTCGCTGTCGGTACGGCAGCACGGAACGATTACCGACGAATATTTCGAGGAATCGATTATCGCGTGCCTCGCCTACTCGCTCACATTCCTGCCCGAGAGACTTGAGCCGCGCGAGCGACTGCTGGAGGCCATCGAAGCCGACGCCCAACTTGTCATCGCCTATGACGGCTCCGGCGCGCTCGACGAGCCCACGGACCCGCCGGCCCTCGCTGCCGAATAGCAAAAGGGATGGCCCGCTCGTCCTCACGCGGTGAGCGGACTGGGCGACCGATATTGTTCCAGGAGGCCGTTCGGGTCGGTCTGGACGCCATCGACTTCGACCCATCCGAGCGATCGTCCCGACATCGACCATCCGAGCAGTCGCTGCATCTCTTCGGGATAGGCGGCGACTTCCTCGGGCTTCATCGTCAGATAGTGATTTTCTTCCTGGCGGATGTAGGAGGCATCGAGACAGAAGGTCAGCCCGGCGCGCCATTCGTCCTTCGTCCGGTTGGTTCCTCCCCCATGGTAGAGGCCACCGAGAAACAGGAGCGCGGAGCCGGCCGGCATTTCGGTTGCGATCGCCTTCGCCGGGTCGGGGAAAGCGTCGTCGTCCCACTTGTGACTCCCGGGAATGACCATCGTCCCGCCGTTCTCGGCGGTAAAGTCCGTGAGCGCGAGCATGATCTGAAGTCGCGCCTCGCGGCCATAGGTCCGGCTCCAGAAAAATGCGCCATCATCCCGGTGAAGGGGCTGACCACCTTGTCCCGGCCCGATCTGGATTACCTGACCGACGCCGATCTGGAGATCGCAGGCGAATTCGACCTGCCGGTCCTCGTGCCAGCGTCGGATCGGTTGACAGATGAAATGCTTCGCGGCTGGGATATAGAGAGGGTGGGTGATGACGTCGGCGCAGCGTCGCGACTTCGAAAAGAGACCCGAAAGCCTGCGGGTCTGGAGGCCGAAGAAGGCATCGTCCCCCGTCGACTGTTGTTCGATGAGGGGGAGAAGATCTGCCTTGAGGCCTTCAAGCAGGTCGGGCGAGAGATAGCCCTCGATGATCACCCCGCCGTCGCGTTCGATTACGGCGATCACGTCCTCGACGGTAGCGCTGGCCGCGTCCAGACTCGTTAAACCCTGCATGAGCATCTCCCTCGACTCCACCTTTGGGCAGTAACCCAATATATATCGCTTTTATACTGCGCCTATCGCGGCAGCTTGCAAGCAAAAACTAGGATGAACCGCGACCTAGCCGTGCGCTTGCCCGAGAGCTGTACGATTGCCGGCTAGAACGCCGCGCTGATCTCCAGTCCTAACCGGCGCCCCTTCATCAGCGGCGAGAATGTTCCCGCGGCGGGGCGCGGGTCGAAGGGGCGATTATTGCCGTCGGAAAACGGGCCGCCGGAAAAGCCGAGCTGGGTATCCCCGCCAAACTGCACTTCGTCGAGGAGGTTGCGACCATAAAGGCTAATCGTCACGGCGGGGCGCGCCAACTCGATGCCGATGCTCGCGTCGAGATTGTCGATATTGCCCACCCAGCCGAAATTATTGTCCGTATAGGCATAGCGCGACCGATGCTGGTAATCGGCGCGCAAGACGACTGCCGACGCACCTGCCGGGCGCCGGAGCGAAACACTGCCGCCGTAGGTCCACTTTGGCGCCCGGGGAAGCCGGAGCGACCGGTCGATCGCATCGATCCGTCCGTCGCCCGAGATGTCGAGAAATATCCTGCGATATCTGGCGTCGAGATAACCGCCGTTCGCCTCAAGCCGAAATCCGGCGCCGGGCTCGAAGCTCGCCTCGATTTCGGCGCCGCGGATCCGGGCGTCGGCCGTATTGTAAACAGATTGTGTCAGCCCCGAGGTGCTGCTCGCGACGCTCACCTCCCGCTGCAAATTGCCTGCCTCGGTCCAGAACAGAGCGCTGCTCACCGCATATCGGCCGTCGACCGAGCGAAACTTCGCGCCTGCCTCGAATGCGTCGATGCGCTCGGCATCGTAGGCGGCCGAGCCTGTCCGGTCGGCAACCTGCTGAAACGCGGCGGGCTGCGTAATCCGCAGATTATATCCGCCCGACCGGTCGCCGCGCGTCCAGCTCGCGTAGAGGTTGACGGTGTCCGCAGCACGGTAGGACAGCGCGAGCCGCGGGGAGAGCTTCGACCATGTCCGGCCGTCCACGAAACCGTTCGGTTCTCCTGAAACGCGGTCCCCCGCGACGGGGCAGGTGCCGGAGACCACCGAGCATTCAGGGCGCGGGCGAACGAAGGTTACGGCTGCCCGCTTTCGCTCGCTGGACCAGCGGATACCAGTGCTCAAGGTCAGCGCGGGCGACAGCCTGACATCGCCATTTGCGTAGAGCGCTAAGACCCGGTGACGCTGCCTGCCTCCGCCGTAATTGCGGGCCTGGCCGAACCCCGAAAGATCGCGCTCTTCGCCATAGACCTGGCGCTGTCCGAAGGCATAGGCGCCGACAAGCAGATCGACGGCGGGACCGGGACGCACATATGTCAGCTCGTGCGACCATTGCTGCTGGCGGGTTCCCGTGTCCGAGTGAAAAAGCCTGAGCGGCGAAGAGTCGATATCGTTGCGCGTATCGAGTGCATAATCCTTCCACGCCGTGAGTCCGGTAACAGTGGCATCGCCAACCGGCCACGACGCGCGCAGTTGCGCCGATCGGGCCTCCGACCGGTGATTGCCCGGCTCGTCCAGCGAGATTTCGAAACTGTTTCGGGCGAACAGTCCATTATTGTGCCCCGGTGCGCCATCGCCGCGGCTTCGGGCCCATTCGGCTTTCGCTTCGACCGCAATGCCCGAAGGTGCGGTGTAGTCGAGAGTCCCTCGGACGACCGTGGTTTCGGACGCGCCGAACGCCGAGCCGTCGAAGTCATTCCGGAAATAACCTCCGTCGCTGGACCTGAGCGCTGCGAGCCGCATCGCGAACCGGTCGCTCAGAGGACCAGCGAGGCTGATCCGCGCCGATGCAAGCGGTGAGCCCCTCCCCTTGTCGACAGGGGTTTCGAAATTGAGCCGCGCCCTGCCCTCCCATGTCGCGGTCGGAGCGCCGGTGGTGACGAGTATCGCGCCGCCTGTCGTATTGTGTCCGAACAATACGGACTGGGGTCCCCGGAGCACTTGCACCCGCTCGACGTCGAGCATGTCGAACAGGCTTCCGGCATTGATGCCATTGTAGACGCCATCGACGATCAACCCCACAGCGGGATCGATCGACGGTATCGAACTGTTGATGCCCAGACCCCGGATCGAGAAATTGGCGACGCCGCGGAAAGTCCCGATCGCATCGAGCGAGACGTTCGGTGCGGCAAACGAAAGTGACGTGAGATCGTCGACGTGCCGCGCGCTCAGTTCGCCGTTGTCGAAAAGGCGCACGCTTGCCGGCATTTCCTCGATCAACCGGTCGGGCTGCTTGCCCGTGACCACGATCGCCTCGGCGGCCGGCTCCCCGGCTGCCGCGGGTGTTGCCGCGCCAGCCGCCACCGCAGCAGCCGCAATGCTCAGCAGCCTGCCGAGCTTTTCCTGTCCGTCCATCACGACCCCCTCGTTCCAGATTTTTATCCGGACGCCCGATAGGAGCGCTCCGACCGGGGGGCGAAGCAGAAATTGTTGCGGTCGCCAAAAGAATGGCTGCGTCCATGCGACGGGCCGCGGTCAGTCGCGAAGGCCAGAACCCAAAATGGACTTGATCTCGAGATAGTCGTGAAACGCGAACGTACCGCGCTCGCGCCCATTTCCGCTTCGCTTGTAACCGCCGAACGGTGCCGCCCGATCGGCCGAAGCGCCGTTTATCCTGACCTGGCCAACGCGCAGCTGGTCCGCGATGCGGCGGATGGCGGATTGGTCCTCTCCGCAGATATAGGCAGCGAGACCATAATCGCTGTCATTGGCAATCCGGATCGCCTCGTCGATGTCACCATATCCGATGATGGCGAGGACCGGTCCGAAGACCTCCTCCCGGGCAACCTCCATCGCGGGCGACACATGGGAGAAAATTGTCGGCCTGACATAATAGCCGCGATCCATGCCGGCCGGCCGGCCGAGGCCACCTGCCACAAGCGCCGCACCCGCCGCCATGGCGCGCTCGATCGAGCCCTGAATCTTGTCGAACTGCTCGCGACTGACAACCGGCCCCATGTCGCTTTTGCCCCGGGGATCGGCAACGATGATGTGTTCCGCAGCTTTCCGCGCGGCCGCGGCCGCTTCGGACAGCCGTGATTGCGGCACAAGCAGCCGGCTCGGGGCGTTACAGGACTGCCCCGAGTTCAGCATCATTCGCTCGACGCAATAACCGACATTCTCGAGCATGGCCCGGTCGTCGAGGAGGAGCATGGCGCTCTTGCCGCCAAGTTCCTGCGTCACCCTTTTCACCGTGGGCGCGGCGTCGATTGCAACCTCGATGCCCGCACGCGTCGATCCGGTGAAGGAGACCATGTCGACGTCCACATGCCGGGCGAGGGCGGAACCGACGCGCTTTCCCTCGCCGTGAACCAGGTTGAAGACACCGGGCGGCGTTCCCGCATCAGCCATGATTTCGGCAAAGATGGCTGCGCAGGAGGGTGCGATCTCCGCCGGCTTCAAGACCATGGTGCAGCCCGTCGCGATGGCTGGCACCACCTTGCAACTGATCTGGTTGAGTGGCCAGTTCCATGGTGTGATGAGAGCGCAAACACCGACAGGCTCGCGCCGGATGAGCGTATCACCATCGCGTTCCTCGAAGGCGAAACCCGGAAGCCGGTCACGGGCAACTTCGATATTGTCGAGACCGCCCGAAACATGCGCGGTTCTCGCCAATGCGGCCGGCGCTCCGATTTCGGCAGTCACGGCGTCCGCGAGGTCGGGCGCACGGCGGCGATAAGCCTCCGCTATACTCGAGAGCAAATCGATGCGCTCGCCTATGCTGGATCGTGCCCATGCCGGGAAGGCCGCACGCGCGGCCGCCACCGCGCGATCGACATCGCATTCGTCGCCGACTGCGACATACCCGATAATCTCCTCGCTCGCAGGGTTTTCAATCTTGGCAAGCCGGCCGCCACCGACCGGCGTGATCCACTCGCCCCCTACGAAATGCAACAGGCAGTCCGGCATGTCCCCCACTCGTTCCGAAATCTGAAAGTTGATTTTTATTGGATAGCGGAGCGGCGTCAAGGTTCGTCGTCGGGACGTCGTTTCAGACGGCGAGACGCAGCGAGGCCCCGAATGGCTTAAATGAGGGAAGTTTCGCGCACCGAGTTTCACAAGGAGCATGAGCTGGATGCCAACCGCGCTCGCGCCAAAAGCGATTTTACGATAAATATCCGTATTTTTCGCCCGCGAGTCGCTATATGCCGCGATCCGTTCCGGCCCTTCAGAAAGCGAGAATTACATGCCCAACATCAAGCTCGACGCCGCAAACCGGGCGATAGCAGCCACGCTGGCGAAAGGCCGCGAGCTCGGTCTCAAGCCACTGAGCGTCGCAGTCCTCGATGCCGGCGGCCACACTGTCGCCTTCCAGCGCGAGGACGGCGCTTCCATCCTTCGCCCTGCCATTGCCCAGGGAAAGGCCGGGACCGCCTTGGCCATGGGCATGTCTTCGCGTGCGATGGGAGCGATGGCGGACGAGCGCCCGACATTCGTGTCTGCGCTTGGTCGTATTGCGCCCAGCGGGATCGTGCCGGCTGCCGGCGGCGTGCTGATCGTGGAAGCGGGAGAGGTGATTGGGGCGATCGGGGTGACCGGTGACACGTCCGACAATGACGAGATATGTGCGCTCGCGGGCCTCGCCGCGGCCGGGCTGTCCGGCGCGCCCTGATCCCGGGCCTGAAAATATGCGCCGGCGCGCTGCGCCGGCGCAGTTGGAGAGATCCTCAGAAAGCCTTGGTTAGCCGCAGCCCGATCTCGCGGGGGCGATTGATGAGATAATCATCTCCCCACGGCCCGAGCAGCGCCACCGAAGTCGTCGTACGGCTTGGCCCGGTGATCTGCGCACGCTTGTTCGCGAGGTTTGTCCCGAACAGCTCGACCGTGAACCCGCTGAAGTCGTAGGATATGCTCCCGCGCAGCAGAGCATAGCCCGGGGACCTGACCGACGGCAGACCGGGATTGAGGCTCTGCAGGAGGCTCAGGGTCGAGCTCCGGTAGTCGACACCGACCGACGCATTGATCGCCGAATCTCCGCCAAGCTCCGCCTTGTAGGCGAGTGTGAACGAGCCCGACCAATCGGGCGCGCCCGGAAGGCGATCGCCCTTCAGCCCGACAATCGAGTCCGGTATCGATACGCCACCACTCCCCGCGGGAAGGCTGAAATCGCCCGACAGACGCGCTTTGGCATAAGCGCCGCCCGCACTGACCGAGAAGCCGGAGTCGCCCAGCGGACCCGAGAGCTCGAACTCGAAACCCTTCGACGTCGCCTCGTTGCCGTTGATAACGGCGTTGGCCAGATTGTAGGGCGTCGTAAGATCGATCTGCGGATCCTTCCACTTCACATAGAAGAGGTTCGCCGCGAAGTAGAGACCGGCCAGATCGCCTTTCACACCAAGCTCGAAATTGTTCGTCCGATCGGGCTTGTAGACGAGAAGTTCGCGAGGCTCGGCGACGGGCCCCGAAAGCGGGAAAGCATTGACGCCGCCGCGCCGAAACCCCTGTGACCAGGTGAAATAGGCCTGGGTCCGGGCGCCGAATTCATAAGAGGTCGATGCCTTGAAGATCTGGCTCGTGACCTTGTTCTTCTGGATCTCGTTGAGCTCGTAGAAGAAGAAGCGGCTGTTCGCGTCGAAGGATTGGGAAAAGGTCTGGTGAAACGCCCGCCCGCCCCCGGTCAGTTTCCACGCGTCGGTGATCTTCCAGCTGATCTCGCCATAGGCGGAATAATCGCGGAACCGCTGGCCGGTGAGCTGCGAATAGACCAGTCCATCGGCTTCGGTATTGATATAGGTGCCCCCGGCCGCGATCGGCAGGGTGGACCCGCCGTTGGCAGCGGCACTTTGTTCCGATGCGCCCGGCGCATAAACGAAGAGATTGATGTTCTTGCGCTGCTGCTGGAAGAACAGGCCGACTATGTAACTGACGGGACCGTCTCCATTCGACACCAGCCGGATTTCCTCGGTGACCGAACGGTCCTTGTCGCGGTAGACCACGGGCACGACGACGCGCGGGTTCGCGGGGCTGCCCGTGTAATAATAGCCATAGGGCGTGCCGAGCAGCGCGACCGTCTGGTCGGCCACGTTCAGCCCCTTGGTGTGGCCGAGCGCGAAGGTCGAGGAGAGGGTCGCAAATCCGAGATCGTGCGATGTGTCGAGCGCGGCGAGATGGGTGCGGCGATTGAACGGCGAGAGCATCGGCAGCGACCGCTCATATTCGCCCGTCGGCTCGACATCCAGTCTCGGGTCGATCGGCCAGGGCCCACCTTCGAACGTCGGATTGTCGACGGGACTGCCGTCGCCCCGCGAATAGTCGTAATTATAGCTGAGCTCGAAGGAGGTGTCGGCATCCGGCTCCCAGCGCAGCGCCGCCTTGGCCGATGTGCTACGCGAATAGTTGACATCGTCCTTGTCGAACAGGACCCCCGGGCTGAAACCGGGATCGGACGGGTCGGCGAGCACCGGCTTGCCGGAGATGGGGTCGTCATTCTCGCGGCGGAAAATATCCTTCTGGTCGATGAAGCCCGCTTCGAAGGCCTGGCGGCCGCCCACGCGCAGCGCGAGCTTGTCGCCGAGCGGAATGTTCACCGCACCGCTCGCCGACCAGCTCTGGTCCTTGGAGTGCGAGAGGACCCCGACCGAGCCGCTGACGAAACCTGAAAATTCGCCGAGCCTCGGAGAGGCCGGAACGATGCGCACCGCGCCGCTGAGCGAGCCCGCGCCGTAGAGCGTCCCCTGCGGGCCGCGAAGCACTTCGACACGCTCGACATCGTAAAGCGGGAAGGCGCCTATGACGGGGGCATTGCCCAGATAGAAACCGACAGGGCTCTGGAAATAGCGGGGACTTCCGAAATCAGGTTCCGATGCGTTGATCCCGCGGATGATCGGGATGGAGGAGACGATCGCGCGTGCGCCGCTGTCCTGGATGGTGAAGTTCGGAACCTGCTGTGTGAGCTGTGTCACGCTGCCGATGTTCCCGCGCTGCAGCTGCTCGGCGCCGTAGGCCGATATGTTGAAGGGAAGGTCGGCGATCGCCTCGCTTCGGCGACTGGCCGTCACGACGATGTCGCCATCATTGTTCGAGGCCGCAGGCGTGGAACTCTCCTGTGCGAACGCGGGACCGCCAGCCAGCAGCGGCAAGAAGCCGCAAACGCCGGCAGTCCGTTTCCATACCGTTCCTGCGCGCCAGCGCCGAAGGCCTGTCGGATTGGAGGTGCGCTCAATCATGATATGTCTCCCTTTCAAGCTCGCGAAATTGCCGGCTACGTCGTGACGCGCCGCTCGGCCCTGCGTTACGTAAGCATGGAGTGGCCCTGGCTTTCGCGGTTGGCGGCCACCGCATTTCGTTCGCAGACTCCTTTGCGGAGCGGTTTTTGCGCGAAACGGGAAGCGGAACGGGATGGTCGCGCGGCTTGCACGACCCCGCCCCTTCGGGACGTGAGCCCCATCGGATTTCGTCCAACAAGGCCCATGGCCCCACTCCCTAATCGCGTCCTGCGAACATCCGGCGTGCTACTCTGTCGGTGCCACCGGTTTTTGATATTTATCCAAGTTTGCGCGACTCCGTCATTCTGTCAAGCGGCGATTGCTCGGGGTTGCGGTTGCCGCGCGAACGGAAGCCGGTGTGTGACCGTTATGCCACATCATGCCGGTTTAGCGGGATTTCCATGCTCGCAACGGCCGGGGCGCGGCCGAGCGGCCGGCGAACGGATCGCGACGGCCGGACGAAAGCGCATAGCCCACATGCGGCCGTAATATCAGATAACTATCTGGCTATGTGGTCCTTCCGAAGGAACGACAACCGGCTGCTGCGCTACTCAGGCCGGGTGGGCAACCGCTCGCGATCGCTGGATGCGGAGGGCTGCGGCGACAGCGGCCGCGATAAGCGCCGCGCTGATCGTCAATATCGCGTCGAAGATCGTCAGGCCAAGGTAGCCACCGGCGGCGATCACCGAGCCGGCTGCCAGGCTGACGGCGATAGCACCGACACTTGTGGCGGCAGGACCCGCGACGAAGATCCTGTCCGTGGCATCGACCTCCTTCAAAATCGCCCAGTAGGAGGGAACGAGCAGTCCGAATGCCGACGAAAAGAGGATGTTGGAGGCAATGAAGAAACCAACGCCCGGAAAGCTGAGGCAGAAGAATGCCACGTTGACGATGATGGTACCGGCGACGATGACGACGACCGCCGGCACACGATCACCGATCCATGCGACGACGGCGGAGTTCAGGATGGTTGCGACCGCGCACAGGCTCAACGTCGCCCCGATCGCGGCATGCGACACCCCGTGGGTTACGCCGATGCGCTCGACATAGGTCCAATATCCTTGCATCGCGCCGATGAACATCGCGATGGCAACCAGAATGAGGATCGCCGGGAGCGCCGCGCGACTGAAAATGCGCTGCCTGGGAACATCCTCCCCCAGAAGCTGTGGAGAGACGATCGAAGCCGAGCGAGGATGCCAGCGCGCCACCAGAAAGCCGCTCGCCACAAGGATTGCGAGACTGGCGAACATGCCGGGCGCACCCCATTGCGGGATAATGACCACCGAGAGGAGCAGCGTGGATGCCGCGGCGAGCGCGCTCTGAAATGTCACGCCGATCGCATAGGACCGGTTGGGATCGACCGTTTCGCCCAATGCCGCGAAGGATGTCGGCGACAGCGTGCCGATGAAGAGACCGATTGACGCGAACAGGATGAGCAGTGCGCCCAGCGTGCTGGCGCTCATGCCTATCAGCAGCGCCGCCACGGCGCCCGCGATCGCCAGATTGTTCGCCTTCCGCCAGTCGATGCGGGCGATCCAGAATGGAGCGGAGATGCCGGTCACCATGGTCGCCGCAATGAAGGCCGCGTTAAGCTGGCCGAGCGAGGCGTCGCCCAGCGCATAATGATCGGCGAGCGCGCCAAGAAGAAGCGGCTGCACGTTGGGAAAGATATTCGCCAGCGCCGAAATATAGGCGACGGCGACGATGCCCGCCTTCAGCTTCTCTCCACCGCTTTCGGTCGACTTCATCCCGGCCTCTCCAAACGATTCCCGTCGCGAGGCGTAACTCAATTTTGATATTTATCCAAATGTAATTCCACAATCGGTGGCGATTCGCCATTCACGGCGAAAATTGGGAAATTTTAGCCGATTGTTATCGGAATTAAGCATGTCCCGCGGAGGGGCGTGCTGCCGAGTTCCTCACACGTCCCGACGAGGCTCGATCGGCAATGGACCCTCCGGCCGCGGTTCAAGCACCTCGGGGAGATAAGATCGCATATGCGCCATTCGGGCCCGCCGTGCATGACGGTCTTTCTCGTCGCTGATCTTGCCCTCGCTGTGAATGGCCAGAGACCACAGGGCATCGTTCATCACGATCGTCTCGGTCAACCGGTCGACAAGATGCGGAATAGTAGGCAGGACGAAAATCCGGTCGAGTTCGGACGCTTGGAGTTCTGCCAGCATGCGATTGGTCTCCAGGTCGCGCGAACGGATCGACCAGCTGCTGGCGGATCCGAGAAGGATCTTACCCACGGCGGGATTGTCGTTGTAGAACTGCCGCGCCCCTTCGTACCGGCTGTCCATGAGGTCCTGCCAATTGTCTTCAGTGGCCGGCTCCTCCGAAAAGCCGGCTGCGAAGCGATCGAAGTAGCGCTCGGCAAGCCCGATGAAGACATGCTGGCCGTCGGGAAAGAAATGATAGATCGAGGGCGGTGAAATGCCGGACGCCTCGGCGATCGTATAAATGCTGATGGAGTCCGGCTCATTCTCGATGAGAATTTGTTCGGCCGCGTCAAGAATAGCCTCATAGCGTTCGAGGCTTCGCTTCTGGCGCGGCCGGCGGATCTGGGGCGCGCGCTGTTCGTTGCGTGTGGTCATCCGGGATATGTGTTCGGATCGGGGTCGTTTTGCAAGCGCCCCGGCTGCGCCGCGATCGATGGCGACATCCTTGGCGATCGAAATGAAGGAGGGGCGCCGGCCGAAGCCGACGCCCCTCCCCCGAAGCCCGATACCCGAAGGGCATCGAATATTGAGCCGCGGTCGTTGCCCCGCGGCTCGATCCTAGCCTGCGGCCGCTTCGGAATAGTCGACCTCGAAGCTGAGCTTCGGATCGTAGTGCGCGGCCCAATAATCTTCCCAGATCTGGCGCGTGACGGGTCCGACCTGACCGCCGCCGACCGTCTCGCCGTCGAGTTGCGTAAGCGGCATCACCCCGCCCGCGGTCGTGCAGATGAAAAGCTCGTCGGCTTCGTAAAGTTCCTCCACCTTGACGAAGTCGAGGACCGTCTTGACGCCCCTCGCCTCGGCGACCTCGAGCACGGTCTTGCGTGTGACGCCTTCGAGAACGCCGCGCGACGGGGTGCGAAGCACGCCGTCCTTGATCACGCAGACATTGTATCCGCCGCCCTCGGTGATGTTGCCGTCGCCGTCGGGAAGCAGCGAATAGACCGCGTCGCGGTCCATGGCTTCCAGCCAGCCGCGAACGAAGTCGCCCCATTGCAGATTCTTGATGGTGGGATCCATCGCACCAGGCGGCGTGCGGCGCACGGTACGGGTGACGATCGCGGGACCGCCCGTACGCTGAAGCTCGGGCGGCATCGCCCACACATAGGGCAGCACGAGAAGGTAGAGATTGTTTTCATAGCTCTCATATTCGCGAACGAATTTCAGGCCACGCGTCACGATCAATTCGACATAGGCATCGCGGATCCCGCTTTTCGCGAGCATCTGAAGTAGCAGCTTGCGAACCTCTTCGCGCTCGAGCGGCACCTTCATCCGCATTTTCTCGCAGCTGCGATCGAGGCGATCGAGGTGATCGTCGAGACGGAAGAAACGGCCATCCCAGACACCCGGCACGTCATAGGTGAGGTCGCCGCGAAGGAAGCCCTGGTCGAGGATCGGAATGCGCGCCTTTTCGATCGGCGTAAACTCGCCGTCGATCCAGGCGATGCCATGAGCAAATGGATTGTCGCTCGCCTCGAGTTCGGCCTGGCGCGTCTCATAAGCTCCAAGCACCGCGTCCATCGAATAATCCGTCATCTGATACCTTTCCTCTCGTTCGCTAATGTTCGTGGTCGGCGACAATCATGCTTCGCCAGCGATCTGTCCTGCGGTCTCGCCTTTCGTCGGAGCCAAGCTTTGGCTGGCTGACAGCGAAGAATGTGATTCGGATAATTCTTTGGTTTTTGAGGCCGCGCAAACGGCCAAGTCAACGATAATCGTTCATTGCCCGTCAGCTCTGTCGCAGGTTTCTCTATATTCATTTGGAAACTGGTCCGATCAGGCCGCGGCAGCGCTATAGCGGCCAATATCGAGGCCAAGCACATCGATCTCGGGCGAACGCCCGATGATCGCGTCGGTGACCACACTCGCCGAGCCGCAAGCCATCGTCCAGCCAAGGGTTCCATGGCCGGTGTTGAAATAGAGGTTTGGAACCGGCGTCTTTCCAAGCACGGGGGTTCCGTCGGGAGTCATCGGTCGCAGCCCCGACCAGAATTGCGCAGCACCGGTGTCCCCGGCGCCGGGAAAGAGGGACTCGATCGAGTGCAACAGGGTCCGCTTCCGGTCGGGATCGATGCCATCCGAGAATCCCGAGATCTCTGCCATTCCGCCGACCCTGATGCGGTTGCCGAGCCGTGTGATCGCGATCTTGTAGGATTCATCGAGCAGCGTCGATTCGGGCGCCCGGGCAAAATCGACGATGCCGGCCGTCAGCGAATAACCCTTCACCGGGTAAACCGGCAGCTTGAGCCCGATCCTGCGCACGAGGCTCGGAGAATAGCTGCCGGCCGCGATGACATAGGCATCGCCGCGTATCAGGCCATGGTCGGTCTTCAGACCCGCGACACGCCCGCCGCTCATGACGACTTCATCGATGACCGTGCCATATTGGAAGCGGACGCCTTCGGCCTCGGCAAGTTTGGCGAGTTGCTGTGTGAAGAGGAAGCAGTCCCCAGTCTCGTCATTGGGGAGCCGAAGCCCTCCGGCGATCTCGTCGCCGGAGAATGCAAGGCCGGGCTCCGCTGCGAGACATCCAGCTTTGTCGAGCACCTCGAACGGCACATTGTCCCGCCTCAGGACCTCGACATCCTTTGCGATCGCGTCGAGCTGGGACTGCTTGCGGAAGAGCTGCAACGTGCCTTGCGAACGATGATCATAGGCGATGCCCGTCGCCTGCCGCAGCGCAATGAGTTGGTCGCGGCTATATTCGGCCAGCCGCACCATGCGGCTCTTGTTGATGGCATAACGGCTTCGCGTGCAATTTCTGAGCATCTGAAAAAGCCAGAACGCCATGCGCGCGTCGAGCTTCGGACGCAAGATCAGAGGCGCATGCTCCATCAGCAGCCAGGCCGGTATCTTCGACGGCACGTCGGGGCTCGCCCACGGCGACGCATAGCCGGGGGAGATTTCGCCGGCATTCGCGAAACTCGTCTCGAGCGCCGGCCCCCGCTGCCGGTCGACAACGGTAACCTCGCATCCCGCCTTGGCCAGATAATAGGCGGTCGTGACGCCAATGACGCCGGAGCCTGCGATAACGACGCGGCGCGGACTGGTTGGCATATCTCGGATCCCCGTCAAAGCCGTGAAACGGCACTGTTGCCCTCCGGGAGACACATCGCCTCCCGGCAGTTTCCAGATATATATCAGTTTTAATATGCGCCGCTAGCGCATTTTTTGCCCCAACCCGTCGAAACTGGCGCAATCTAGTCTATTATTATCGAGATTATTGCCGCCGAGGCGCAGGCGAACACCGGACCCGTCGGCGTACTCGGCCCCTCGGCCAGCTTGCCGCCGGGATTCATTCGGATTGCATCCGCGCCGCAGCCGCGCGCCGACCCCAATCCGCGGAGATGCTCCCAAGCGGGCGCGACAGTGCCCGCCCTTGCCTCACCCAATCGGCGCTGGAACCACCTCCGATCGGGCGAGGCGGCGCTCCTATTCTGCGCCGTAGCTCACATAGAATTTCTTGAAGCCGGGCGACTGCCATTTGCCGCCCCATCCCTTGGGCACGAATGCGGCCTCCCCCTTGCCGACGGCAAGGACGGTACCGTCCTTCGAGATCAGGTTCATCACTCCATCTATGATGAAGATAAATTCGTCATACGGCATGGCATCGACTTCGACATCATAGGACGGCGCAGAATAGACACCCGAGGAGAATTTGCCGTCGGCCGACTGCCCCAGAGGCCGGTTCGTCGCAAGAACGCCCTCATCCTCATAGGTCTTGGAATCCACCGATTTGAAAAGATCAGGGTCCGACATGCTGACCTTCACCGGGCGCGCCGACCCGGCAGTTGCAGCCGGCTCCGCCGCGACTGGAGACCCGGCCAAGGCGCCGAGAGCGGCAGCGATCAAAAGCGTCTTCATATATCCTCCTTTTTTCATCCCACCCCATCGGACGCCGATCAGCGTGCCGAGCCTGATTCTGGCGGGACCGCATCTCCGGCCCGGCCCTCTCGACTCGCCTGGTCGATGCGGCTCTAAAAGCTGACACTTATCGGTAGAACGGTCAAGAAGGTCACCCCTCGCCTCTTTCCCCGGACTAAAACATAGCCCATAAGTGGCTGTTTTTCGAGTCCGATCGCCTTCTCAGGGTAGTTGACAGCAATCGTCGGTTCGGACAAAAGCCGATAAATATAAGAAAACATAGCAGGGAGTTGCCCGCAACTATCCTGCGCCGAGGGAGGATGGATATGCGAGAATTCGTTCGAGCTGCCGGATCAGTACGCTCAGAATGGCCGTGGAGGCGAACCGGCCTCGCGTCATTCGCGATCACGCTCGCCGCTTCGCTCGCCGGCTGCGGCCAGGGCACCTCGTCGCCCGCGACGACCGACTGGGAACTACTCGGCAACTCGGCCGAGATGCAGCATCATTCCAACCTCTCCGAAATCAACGCGGATACCGTCAAGGACCTCGGGATCGCCTGGGTCGCAGACATCCCGAGTGTCGATGGCCTGGTCGGAAATCCCCTCGTCAAGGACGGCGTTATTTTCCAGAGCGGACCGCGCGGGTTCGCCGTCGCCAATGATGTCCGCACCGGAAAGCAATTGTGGGTCGCGCAGCCCGAGGTTGATTATTCCTCCTCCTCGATACTCAATGCATGGTCGGCGCACGTAAACCGTGGACTCGCGCTCTACGGGAAGCTCACGATTCAGGGGCACGGCTGCGATCTCATCGCGCTCGACCAGAAGACCGGCCGGGAAGTCTGGAAGACGGCAAGCTGCGACAAGCGCGAGAGCCTCGGGATCACGGGAGCCCCGCGCGTCGGCGGCGATATGGTATTCGTCGGCAACGGATGCGGCGATTCAGGGGAAGCGCGAGGATTTGTCGACGCATTCGATGCGGCCACCGGCAAGCACCGCTGGCGCTTCTATACCATGCCGGGAGATCCAGCGAAGCCGTTCGAGAACGAGATCTACGCGAGAGCCGCGAAAAGCTGGGGCGAAGGGTGGTACGAAAAGACCCGCGGCTGCGCAGCCCCGTGGGACGCGATCAATTACGACCCCGAGACGGGTCTCGTTATCTTCGGAACAGGCTCGGTCACACCCGGCAACCCCATCCATCGCGGCAAGAATGCGGGCGACGAACTCTTCTCGAACTCGGTCGTCGCGGTGAATGCGAAGACCGGAGAATATGTCTGGCACTTCAAGCAGGTCCCGAACGACGCCTGGAACTATGAGGCCGCGGTCGGCATCATGCTCGCAACACTGCCGTTGGACGGCAAGCCCAGGCGCGTCGTGATCAACGTCCCCAAGAATGGTTTCGTCTATCTGCTCGATGCGAAGACAGGGAAGTTTCTTTCGGGCAAGGCCTTCACGCCTGTCAACTGGACAACCGGCCTTGACGCGAAGGGCCGCCCGGTCGTTCCCGAAGAGGCAAAATACTGGCTCCATCCCGGCGAGCGCCGACCGGCGAATCCGAGCGGGTTCGGTGTTCATGCCTGGGAGGCGATCGCCCTCGATCCGAAAACCTCGACGCTCTATATTCCGGCGCAGATCCTCGGCAAGAATGTCGAGGAGGAGGGCGACGGCGCCCGCCGGGATGCGCAGGATGACGGCAAGCCGCATGGCGAATTGATCGCCTGGGACCTGCTCAAGCAGAAAGTGGTGTGGCGTCAGTCCCACCGGCTCCCGATCAACAGCGGGATTCTGCACAGTGGAGGCCTCGTTTACCAGGGCACCGCGGACGGATTCTTCGAAATATTCGACGCTCGCAGCGGCAAGAAGCTCTGGTCGCGCCAGCTTGGCGGAGCGATGCGAGGCGCGCCCTCGACCGTTATGGCTGGCGGCGAGCAATATATCATCGTCCCGGTAGGTAACGGCTCGGCATCGAACACCGGCAATTATCTCGCGCTCTACAGCGGTACGCCCGAAACGCGCTCGGCTGCCCGACTCGTTGCGCTGAAGCTGGGCGGCACCGCGGCCGCTCCGGCGCTCACCGCTGCCCCGCCCGTCCCAAAGCCGCCCGTCGCGCGCTTTCCGGCCGGGCTCGCCCATGCTGGTGAGGAAGCCTGGCATGCCTATGGCTGCATCGGGTGCCACGGCCAGGACGTGATTTCCGGCCGCGGAGGAATTCCCGATCTGAGGATGGCACCGCCCCCCGATTACGAGACGTTCCGCAAGATCGTGGTCGAAGGCGCGCTGGCGAGCCGCGGCATGCCGAAGTTCGACATGGTTCCCGACGGCGATGCGCGTGCGCTCTACGCCTATGTCATCGCGACAGCCTGGAAGGATCATGAGGCTGGGAAATCCAAGGCAGCAGAGCCGCGAGCGACCAGGCGGTAGCCCGCCGGAGCATGCCGCTTTCGGGCCCGCGAGCGGCCTGATCAAGAAAATGAAAACAGGTCACAGAGGAGGGTGCTGAGAATGAATTACAAGGTGATTTTGCTCGCTGGAGCGGCGTTGGCGGCGTCGCCCGCCTGGGCCCAGTCGTCGCAGGAAGATGGCGCGTCGGCGGAACAGACCGGGGCGAAGGAGGTCCGGGATGACGCCTACACGGACGGCGACATCATCGTAACCGCGACCCGGCAGGACCAGGCGATTTCGCGCGTTCCCATTTCTATCAGCGCCTTCTCGCAGGAAAGTCTCGATTCAAAGGGTCTGAAGAGCTTTACCGACGTTGCACGCTTCACGCCCGGAGTGCGCGTCGCCGACGGAAACCAGATCGCAATTCGCGGCATTGCGTCGACCGCCGGATCGGGAACGACCGGGATCTACATCGACGATACGCCCATCCAGATCCGCAATGTGGGGAACCCCGACGCCGACAACAGCGCGCCCGCAATCTTCGACCTCGAGCGCGTCGAAGTGCTCCGGGGGCCGCAGGGCACCTTGTTCGGTGCGGGGTCCGAAGGCGGCACCGTCCGCTTCATCACGCCGCAACCGAGCATGACCGACTGGAGCACCTACAGTCGCGCCGAAATAGCGACGACCGAAAAGGGTGCCATCAGCTACGAGGCGGGCGTTGCCGTCGGCGGACCGCTCGTCGAGGACCGGCTGGGGATCCGGTTGAGCGCATTCCATCGCCGCGATGGTGGTTTCATCGATCGGGTCGACTATCAATCGGGCGAAGTCGATGCCCGCGACATAAACCATGGCAGAGTTACCGTCTTGCGCGGAGCGCTGGCCTGGCAGCCGATTGAGGGGCTCATCATCACGCCGTCGCTGCTCTACCAGCGGCGCACGACCAATGCGCCGGCGACCTTTTTCACCGGAACCTCGGACCCGGACGGCACCGACTACCGCACGGGATCGCCAAGCGCGCAGCAGACCCGCGATCGATATTATCTTCCGACGCTGAACATCAAATATGACAGCGGGACGGTGACCTTCGTGTCCAATGCCTCCTATTTTGATCGCCGGAACCGGAGCGGTTATGACGGGACGCTCTTCTCACTGGACTTTTACGAAGGCTGCTATGTCAATGGCTGTGGCTTTCAGGAAGACGGCATTGCCGATCAGAGCAATTTTCCGTTCCTGACCAGCACCGGCATCAACCCCGCCCTGCCGCGCTACGCCAGTGCGGGAATCGTCACCAACCGGCAGAAGATGTGGACGCAGGAATTCAGAGTCCAGTCGAGCGATCCCGGCTCGCGATTCTCCTGGGTGGCGGGCGTTTTCTACCAGGATACGAAACAGGGCAGCACCGAGGCGCTCGACGAGTCGCAGGGCAATGCTTTTTTCGACGCGGTGTTCGGCCAGAGCTACGAGGATTTCTTCTTCTATCCGCTTTATCAGGGTCGCTTCGGCTACATCGGCCAGATCGAGGCGACGGAAGAGCAGCTCGCAGGTTTTGCGGACGTGACGTACGAAATCGTCCCGACAGTCAAGCTCACCGCCGGCGCGCGCGTCACGAAAGTCAAGGCGACCTTCGAGAGCCTTTCGGACGGGCCGCTGGTAAATTTCGAACTGCTCGATAGCGGCCGGTCGAAAGAAACCGCCTTCACGCCCAAGCTCGGCGTGAACTGGCAGGTCGACCCGCGCAATCTGGTCTATGCGACCTGGGCCAAGGGGTTTCGCCCCGGCGGGCCGAACGGCCAGATCCCCTACTCCTTGTGCCAGGCCGACTTCGACGAACTCGGGCTGACCGAGTCTCCTTTGAGCTACGAGTCCGATCGGGTCCGCAGCGTCGAGGTGGGGACCAAGAACAAGCTCTTCGGAAACCGGGTCCAGATCGCCGCCTCGGCGTTCGACATCAAGTGGAGCAACATCCAGCAGCCGGTGTCGCTCTCCACCTGCGGGACCTCGTTCACCGGCAATACCGGCACGGCGCGAAGCCGCGGCTTCGACCTCCAGTTTTCGGCAACGCCGTTTGACGGCTTTTCGGTTGATGGGTCCGTCGGATATAATGACGCCTATTACACGACGACGGTGCAATTGGGGTCGGGCAAGCCCACGCGGGTCGAGGGCAATGCGATCGGGGTTTCCCCGTGGAGTCTCGCACTCGGCGCCCAATATGATTTCAGCGCGGGCGGGGCCGACCTCTATATCCGCGGCGACCTTTCCTACCAGAGCGCGCTCAATCGCCGGACGCCGAGCCTCGATCCGCGCGCGCAATCCTATGATGCCGACTTGCTGCGGGACGAGGCGCGCACGCAGGTCAGTGCGCGCGCGGGTGTCGAACTCGACGACCTCAACATCTCGCTCTTCGTCGAAAACCTCACGAACGAGAATCCGCGTATCGGTTACGGACACCAGGGCCGTGGATCGCCGCTGTTTACCGAGACTGCGCTTCGTCCCCGAACCTTCGGTGTGACGGTCAGCTACAGTCACTGATCTCCGGTCGGAGAGGGGCGTCTCCGACAACTTCAAAGCCTCGCCGCTCAGCGGCGGGGCTTCTTTTTTGCCGACATATATCGCTTCATCGCACGAGACGGCTTGGGCGATCCCACCCTATATCTGCGCACTTCCAGCCGATACGCGGAAAGCCTAAGTCATCCTGTATCAAAAACGGCTTGTATAACGGATTTTAATCGGCAACTTCGCCGGGAGGCTGGCGACGCAATGGTGCACGCGCGATATCAACGACGACGGGGGGACAAGATGGGAGAGAATGAGGCGGTCGGCGACGTGGGACCGCAGCCCATCCGGCCGGTCGAAACGGCCGCGAGCATATTCGTCGGATCGATCGCCCTTCTTATTTTCGGGATACAGCCACTGCTCTACGCAGCCTACGCCGGCGAGCGCCTGGTGGCTGTCGATCACCTCGGCCTGCTGTCGGCTGCCGAAGTCATCGCGATTGCCGCAGGCAGCGGCATTGCGATACCGCTGTTTCGGCGGCATCGACCGGCCGTTATCGCGGGGCTGGCGATGCTCATCCTCGGCGCGGGCAATCTCTTCCAGTCTTTCCACGGTTCCGGCGACACGCTTTTCATGATGCGGAGCCTTTGCGGCTTCGGGAGCGGCCTCCTTGTCGGCATCGCCGGCGCTGCGATCGCCTCGACCCAACGGGTCGGCCAATGGGCGGCCGCCTACCTCCTCGGTCAGGCCGTGACCCAGTTCCTGTTCGTCCAGGGCTTCACAATCCTGGCCCCGACGGCTTCAAGCGGCGATCTCCAGCTCACGCTCGCGATCCTGAGCGTCGCAGGCCTGGCGCTGCTACCGCTTCTGCCGCCTCACCTCGCACCCCCGGCAGCGGAGGAGGCCGTCGACGCAGCCCGGGGATCGCGGGCAGCCGGGTTCATGTGGCTCGTCGCCATGTTCTTCTTCATCGGCGGCGCGATCACCATCTGGGCCTTTGCCGGCTTGTGGGTCGAAAGCGAGCGGCTCGACCCCGCAACCGTGGGCAGCCTGCTTTCGCTGGGCCTGCTCGGGCAGGTGGCCGGAGCCCTTCTCGCCAGCGTCATGAGAAACGGAAGCGCCGACTGGCTGCGCTTTCTCGCATCGACGGCCCTGCTCCTCGCGTGCGTAGGCGCCTGGCTTCAGTGGCCCAGCACGGCGTTCGCAGCTTTTGGCTTCGGTTTTTTCTGGATGTCCGCCGCCCCGATCCTGTCGAGCATATTGAGCAATGTCGACCCGCAGCGCCGCGCGCTGCCCTTCGCGCCGGCGGCACAGCTCGCGGGGGTGGCCATCATCCCGACCGTGGCCGGCATCGCGTTCGCTGAGACCCGGGTTGCGGGGGTGCTTGTGGCCGGCTGTGCGGCGATCGGTTTGAGCTTGCTGCTGGCGATCGCCGGGCGGCCGAAGGCAGCCGGCGCGTCTTCCCCGCCCGTCCAATAGAGCCTCCCGGCGGGTTTCGGCTCCCAGTCGAAGCGCCAGCGCCGCCGGATATGACGGCCGGAAATGTGGTGCTGTGCAAAGTGGATTGCACGGACGGAAATGGCGAGGAGTCGGAAAAAAGGGAAGATAGTCTCCCCTTCGGCTGCGGCATCGAAGATGCCGTCGAATATCCGTGTCAGCATGGCACCGCCCGGCACTGTGTTTGCGAAAAAGCCTGATCTTTTTAGAGAGGGAAAGGGGGCTGTTTATATCGGGCTGCATGCACTAGCCTTTCAGATAAGGATAGGATGCATCCGTCGATTTCGATGTTTCAAGGTGAGTAATGGTTCAGCAGCTCAACAAGGTCGACAGCGGTCCGGCGCGTGCCAAGCGGGCCGCAGGTCCGCGCAGCCCGGCCCGCGATCGAGGCCTCGTTCGGTTCAATGCGTTGGTCGATGCCACGGAGACGCTCCTCGAAACCGGCGACCCCGACGAAATCGGCCTCTACCAGATCGCCGAGGAAGCGGGGATTCCCCCGGCATCGGCCTATCATTTCTTCCCCACGAAGGAGGCCGCTTTCACCGCCGTGGCTATGCGGATCAGCGAACGGTTGATGGATGTCCACCGCGAGCCGATCCTTGCCGAGCGCGTTTTGACCTGGCAGGGGCTGTTTCGGAACGACGTCGAGCGGGCGCGCCAATTCTATAATTCGCAGCCGGCCGGTCTCAAGATTCTCTATGGCGGGTTCGGCGGTGTCGATGGACGCAACGTCGATCGGGCCGTCACCTCACGACTGGCCGTATCGGGCTATTCGCGCCTCAACAAGATATTCCACATGCCCTATCTTCGACATCCCGAGCGTAAGCTGGAGAACAGGATGGGAATATTGGACGCGATATGGTCGATCTCCGTGCGCAAACACGGCACGATCGACGATGACCATTTCGAAGAGTCCCTCTTCGCCTGCATCGCCTATTCGCGAACCTTTTTGCCCGACAGGGTCGAGCCGCGCGAGGAGCTGCTGGAAGCAGCGCGGCAAGGCGAGACCATCCTGCTTCCGTTCGACGCGCCGCTCGACGAGACGTGACGGCGCCGCCCACCGCGCAGTCCCCGAAACGACCACGAGCCAGCCGCCGCGCCGACACCAGCGTGGGCGCGACGACCGGATCGCCTAGGACCTATGCCGCGGAAGGTGCGCCGATGACGGCTTTGATCTCCAGATATTCAAGGAAGCCATATTCGCCCCACTCGCGGCCGTTGCCTGACCGCTTGTAGCCTCCGAACGGCGCCGCAATGTCGAAGCCCCCGTTGATCCGCACCGAGCCGGTCCGAAGTCGCCGGGCGATCCCCGCCGCAACTTCGGCGTCCTCGCCGCTCACATAGCCGCTCAGGCCGAAGTTGCTGTCATTCGCGATCGCGACGGCATCATCGATATCGGTATAGGGAATGATCGTCTGGACCGGACCGAAAATCTCCTCACGTGCGATTGCCATGTCGTTCGTTCCGAGGAACACTGTGGGGCGGACGAAATAGCCTGCCTCGAGATCTTCCGGACGTCCAGGACCGCCCGCGACCAGCGTGGCCCCTTCGGCGACGCCCTTTTCGATATAGCTCTGAATGACGTTGAACTGGGCCTTCGAGACGACCGGTCCCATGGCGACATTGCCGGCGGGATTGCCCGTCACGACCGCTTCCGCGGCGCCGCGCGAGGCGGCCAGCGCCTCTTCGAGCCGCGCCGCCGGGACCAGGAGCCGCGAGCCGGCGGAGCAGGTCTGCCCGGAGTTCGACATCATGGTCGCCGTGGCTTCTCCGACATTGCGAGACAGGCTCGCGTCATCGAGAATGACCCACGCGCTCTTGCCGCCCAGTTCGAGGCCGACCCGCTTGACGGTCTCGGCAGCGTCGCGCTGGATTTGTACGCCGACCTCCTCGGACCCGGTGAAGGAAATCATGTCGACATCGGCATGGCGTGAAAGCGCCGTGCCGATAACGCTCCCCTTCCCTTGAACGAGGTTGAATACCCCCGCGGGCGTTCCGGCGGCATCGAGGATCTCTGCCAGAATCTGCGCAGAATAGGGCGAGAGTTGAGCGGGTTTGAGGATAGCGGTGCATCCCGTCGCGAGCACCGGGAAGACTTTTACCGCCACCTGGTTGATCGGCCAGTTCCAGGGCGTGATGAGTCCGCACACCCCGATCGGTTCCCGGCGAAGCAACGTCGCACCGCGCTGTTCCTCGAACGCGAAGCCGCGCAGCAATTCGATGGCAGCCTGCAGGTGCCAGCTGCCGAGACCAACGTGAAGCTGCCCAGCGAATGCACGCGGCGCGCCCATTTCCTCGGTCACGGCGTCCGCAAGTTCCTCGCTGCGACGCGCATATTCGGCCTGCACCGACAGCAAGAGCTCAAGCCGTTCCTCGCGCGAACTTTCCCCCCAGGTGGCAAAAGCCCGCCTCGCTGCCGCGACGGCACGGTCCACGTCCGCCTCGCTGCCGAGCGCGATAGATCCGGATACCGCCTCCGTGGCAGGGTTGATGACCTCGGCACGTCCGGTTCCGATCGGATCGACCCATTGGCCGTCGATATAGAATTTCGATAAATCTCGCATAAAATCCGATCCTTCCCTGAGAGAGCACGCGCCGTAGCAGCGAGTATGTGCCGTTCGTCGACTGCTGCCCGCTAACGCGCGCGGAATCGACACTTCCATTTGCAGATATTTATCTGGTTATCAACTTTGGTGACCGATCAGGCCGCGGGGCGATCCTTGATGATGATGTAGAGGAGCTTGCACCGTTGCTCTACGACGAACCTCACCTTCTCGCCCTTGGGCATCCAGAGCGAATCGCCGGCGGCGAGGTCGTGGCTTGTGGCACCAGCCTCGATACGCAGTTCGCCCTCGAGGATGAAAAGCACCTCATCGAGATCGAGTTCGACGTCGGTGGGGCCGCCCTCGATCACCGAGATTCCGAGCATCACCCCGGCGGGATCGCCACCATTGAGAAGTCTGTAGATCGTCGACGCGCCGACCGACAACGGATCGGCGGCTTCGAGCTTCATAACCTTGTCCAGTGATCGCATTTTCGCCTCCAGCAGAATACATTCGACAATTATCGGGAAAATCATTGACCCATAAGCCCGATCGTGCAAGAGAAATATCCGACGATCCCGAAGGCTTGCTGCCGGGCGAAGGAGAGAATCGGGCAAAATGCGCCGGTTTTTCGCCTAATACTGCACCAATGTCCAAAGGTGCGCTGCTCCTGCAAGCCTGAGTGACTGCGAATCCGGACAGAAGAGCGATGAGCATTTATTCGACTTGAATTGGTTTATACGGGTTTTTGGCCTAATGATCGCCTCGTTCGGCGGCAGATCGGCCAAAACGGCTTGGGCAGCCTCTCGCTCCCGAACCTTGCCGCAAGATGCTTCCGGCGCAGCGCCGCCTGGAGACATCTTGCGGCTTTTTCTCCGATATGGACGGCATGGAAACCCGACGCGCCGTTCGGCACGTCATCGCGATCAGCGGCGAATGTAGCAGATCGCCAGATTGCCGCTTTTCCGTTCGAACGAAATTTAGAGTTATCCAATTTATATCGTCTAAATGACATGATGGTCGTTGACCTGGAGCGGGTTGCCATCACATGATCGGGCAAATTCGATCTTCCGTTTGGCCCATCGCTCGCTGCGGCACAGTGCGCTGTTCGACGGAATCTGGCTGCGAGGCGACAATGAACGCGCTCGCTGGCGGCAATGGTTCGGAATGATGAAAAAGGGGATGCGGGAATGCTTAGCAGGCGACAGATGCTCTATGCCGCGGGTGTTGGCGGAGCCTTGATCACCAATATGGGCTCGGCGCTCGCGCGAAGCGAAACCGGTGCCGTGTTGAAGGGTCCGGTTCAGGGTGGCCGCAAGGGTCGTCCATTCGCTTCCTTCATCGGAGACCTTCAGGAGATCGGCTATGTCGAAGAGGAATTTTTCCTCTCTGGAATGGCAAGCCGATTTGCTGCGCCGGGAAATCTTTCCGTCGACGGTGTCTGGACGATGTCGGAAGCTGGCAGCGAACATTATACCACAAGGCTGGTTGTGCGTCGTCCAAAGGATCCGTCGAAATTCAACGGCGTCGTGATCCTGGAGTGGATCAATGTCACGCTCGGTTATGAACTACCCATCGTGGGCACTCAAAGTCCCGGGGTCTTCGACGAAGGCTTCGCTGTCGTAACGGTGTCCTGCCAGAGAATTGGCCTCGATGGCTATACAAAGAATCCGCAGGGTCTCAGGACGTGGGATCCGGACCGCTACGCATCGCTCTCGATACCGTCCGACGCGATCGGATATGATATCTTCGCGCAGGCTGCGCAGGTCGTCGGTCCGCGCCGTAAGGGCGCGGTAGACCCCATGGGCGGGCTCGACGTGCGCAAGGTCATCGGTACCGGGTGCTCGCAGTCGGCAATGAAAGTCCGCGCCTATGTAAACGGCGTCCACCGGCTTCGCCCCGGCGCAGGCTTCGATGCGTTCGTGCTGCTGCTGGATTTCGGAATTGCCGGCCGCTTCGACGATGTGGTGTACGATCCGACCGACGATCCGGAAGCCGCCCAGCGGCTGTTCGAACACCGGTGCCGCGTTCGCACCGATGTCGGCGTTCCGGTGATGGTCGTAAATTCCCAGTCCGAGGTACTCAGCTATTTCCCGGTGCGCCAGTCCGACACGCCCTCCTTCCGCTTCTGGGAGATTGCAGGAGCGTCTCACGGGCCTTTGCAAAGCCAGGCACGGCTGCAGAAGTTCGCCGCCCGCGACGGTCTCAGCTTGAGCCCGGAGGAGACGAATGGCGTCGGAAGCGAGGTGGAATGGCGACCAACTGCCGACGCGGCGTTTCACCATGTGCGCGGCTGGATCACGACAGGCAAGGCGCCACCGGTGCAGCCGACGATCGTCGTCCAGCCGTCCAGCCCGCCAACCGTTGCGACCGACGAACATGGCAATGCGACAGGCGGGGTTCGCCTGCCCGAACTGGAAGTTCCGTTGGCCCGCTACGAGATCAACGCCGAACAGCTCGATCAATCGGGGCGCACGGTGCCATTTCGTCCGGAGGAGGTCCGGAACCTTTATCGTGACCAGGAAACATATGTCGCCCAGGTGACAGACGCCGCCGGAAGGGCGGTCACCGAAGGTGTTATTCTGCCTTGGAGGGCGGCGCAGTATCGGGAGGTCTCCAAAGCTTTCCGGCTGGCGACCTGACATTCCGTCCTGCATCGAGCGTCTCACTGACAGCAAATAAATATTGACCTTGGAGACCCGATCGGAATTAGGTCGGCTAGCTTCGGCAAGTTCGGGATTTTAGGAGGGGAGACCACCATGGCAAAACGGTTCCGTGTGCGAACGACGATCTTTTCGCGGAGCGGATTGGCCGGCGCAGCGCTTGGTCTGGTCCTCGCGTCCCAGTTCGGCGAGGGTATCGCCGCTGCCGAACCATCTCCTGCCTCGCGGCAAGTCTCCGCTCGCAAGCTCCAGGCCGACGGTGCTCCCGGGATCGGGAGCACCGCACATGCGCCGCGGAAAACACCCGGCTGGTGCTCGATCGCCGCGATCAGAAGGTCGCTTCCGGACGGCGTCCAGATTGCGAACATTTCCAATCTCGCCGATCCCTCGATCGGACCATCCGGCTCGAAGATTAAGACGATCGGCGGGGTGGCCGAAATTCCAGCGGATACGCTGGCAGCCGGGGCTCCGACTTATTGTTTCGTCTCAGGCAAAATGGTCTCGGATCGTGAAACCGGCAAGACCGTTCACTTCACTGCTGCCCTCCCCCCGCCCGATCGCTGGAACGGCCGCTTCCTTTTTGCCGGCTGCGGCGGGCATTGCGGTGAAATCTATCCGCCGCGCGTGGGCGCCCTGCGAAAGGGATATGCGATCTGGTCCACTGACGACGGGCATATCGCGCAGCCGCAGGCAGCGGAGCGGCTTTGGCGCGTTGCAGACGCGAGCTATGCGATCAAGAAGCCCGGGGTTCCGGATCTCGAAGCGCTGAACGACTATTATTATAGGGCGGTCCATGTCGTGACGGCCGGCGGCAAGGAGCTGACCCAGCGCTTTTACGGCGCTGACGGTATCGACTTTTCCTATTACGAGGGCTGCTCCGACGGCGGCCGCGAGGGACTGGTCTCGATTTCCCGCTTCCCGGACGATTTCGACGGAGCCGTGGTTGGAGCGCCGTTTTTCGATATGCCGGCGAACCTCGTAATGGCGTCGATCGGAGTCCAGGCCCAGCTGCGAACCCCCGACGCAATGCTGACATCGAGCCATTTCGCACTTGCGGACCGGCTCATCACGGCAAAATGCGACGCCGTTGACGGAATGAAGGATGGCATCGTTGCCGATCCCGCATCCTGTAACTTTGATCCATACAAGGATGTGCCGTTGTGCAGCCCCACGGGCAGCGACGGCAAGGTCTGCTTTTCTCGCGACCAGGTCGATACACTCAGCATCCTGTTTTCGGCAGCGACCGACGAAGAGGGACAGATCGTATATCCCGCTTTTTCCATCGCTCACATCTCTGCTGAAAACCCCGATCTGCGCCGGGATCTTTTGGGAGATTTCCTGGCTCCGGTTTCCCCGCCACTGGATCCCGTGGCTCCTGACCCCTGGCGCGACAACCCGGCCGACCAGCCGATCGCCTGGTACCTCGCGTTTCAAAGCTTGGCGAACCTCGGCTATCAGGGCGCTAGCGACTTTGCGGTGGCAAAGTCCATGGGGATTACATTTGTCGACAGCCCGATCAATGGGGTGCGGGGCATGCATGCCGTTATTCCCGCTGCGACCGCGCAACAACTTCGCCGGCAGATGAAGGCCGGCAGTCCGGACCCGGCGGAAGCGCTCCCATTTCTTTCGAAAGGCGGGAAGCTGCTCCTCTATCACGGCTATAGCGACGGCAACCTCACACCCTATCGAACGATCCAATATTATAATGAACTGTCGAGGCAGGGTGGCGGGATCGAACAGACGGGGAAATCGGCGCGTCTCTTCATGGTTCCTGGAATGTCGCATTGCGTAGGTGGTCCGGGCCCTTCTCTTTTCGGACAACCCTTTGCGCCGTATCAGCCGGGAATTCCTGAGGATCCCGAGCATGATGCTCTCGCGTCACTCGAACAGTGGGTCGAACGGAAGGTTGTGCCGCAACGTCTGACCGCGACCGGCGTCGTCATCGATCCTGACAACAACCCGAGCATCATTACCTCGGCCCTATGCCCGTTCCCCAGTGTCGCGCGATATGACGGGTCGGGCGACCGGAAGCTTGCTTCCAACTGGAGTTGCTCGAAGCCGAAGAACGCGCTTGGAACGGCTGGACTACGCTCGGGAATGAGCGCGGGTCTCAGGTAAAAACGCCATCGGGAGAATGGAGCAGTCTTCAGCGGCAATGCCGCGCGGCGGGCGCGGGCGATCGGCAGCTTCGCCGGCGAGCGCGGACTACAGCGGGACGCCGGCCGCGTTGAGCTTCTCGACCAGAGGCTCGAGATGACGCTCGTAGCGCGTCCAGATGTCCACTGAGGAGGAGTAGATGCCGCCCCTCACCTGCGCCGCGCTCGCCGTCAGCGAGGCCGACTGGTTATTCGCAATTTCCAATGCTCCGGACGTCCATTTCAGTCCGCTCCTCTCGGCCAAGGGACGTACGACCCGGTCCGCATCGGCGACAAGTTCCTCGTAGTCGACGAAAGATATCCTGTCGCCATACTCCTGTTCCCAGTGTGACATGAGCTTGCGGTACGCAGCGTAATATCGTGCAAGTTCATCGAAATCGTAGCTGAATGGATAGGCTGCACCGAACATGGTGCGGAACATCGCAAAGCAGCTGTCGATCGGGTTTCGCCGGAGCCAGAAGATGGAAGCGCCGGGAAGCGCTTCCAGGATCGGACCCACGTAGAGATAGTTGAACGGGAGCTTTTCGATAATCCGCTCGGGCCGGCCAAGCGGGTTGGAGAGCGCCGCGTAGAGATTTGCCACTTCACCGCGATCGGCTCGCGCCGCGCGATCGAAGACATCCCCCGGGCCCTGGGGCGACCCGCGCATCAGCGCAGTCGAGAAATTCTCGGTCTCGTCATTCGAGCGCACATCGTCCAGCCCGCCGAGAATGCGCTCCATCAGCGTCGTGCCCGTGCGAGGCAGGCCGACTATAAATATATCGCGTTCCCCTGCGCCGCGCGCCCCGTTTCTGAGGGAGGTGGGAAAAACTGACCTGATCCGTTTGAGCTTGAGTTCGTCGACCCGCACGTCATATTTGAGCGCGGCGCGGCGTTGGCGAGCACCGGCCGCAAATGCCTCGAAGGCCCGGTCATAGTCTCCAAGTTCGTGCAGTTCCTTGCCGAGCGCATACAGAAGGTGCGCCGCCTCCATTCCGCTCGAAGCCGCCGCCACTCTCGCCCTCAGCTCATCAACATTGTTCGTCGTCGGAGTTGCACGCGTGACCTCTGACCGCAGAATGAGCGCAGGTCTGAAATCCGGATTCAATCCAAGCGCACGTTCACAGGCCTGCCGGGCAGCCTCCAGATTTCCGAACGATCGCTCGCTGGTGGCCAGATTGTACCAGCCTTGCGGGTCCATCGGCGCTAGGTTAGCGGCTTTCGTGTAGAGCTGAAGCGACAAAGCATGCTCGCCAAGCCTGCGGGCGCAAAACGCGAGAGCGTCGACAGCGTCCGGATTGTCGGCCGACAGGCTTGCAGCTGCCTCCAGGAGGCTCAGCGCAATCCTGATGTCGCCGATGGAGATCAAGGCTTCGAGCTCGAAGATATGCGCCGGCCCGAGCGTTCGCTCCCGCTTGCGGGCGAGCGTCAAGAGTGGGAGCGCCTCGGCCGGCTTTCCTCCCCGAACGAGCTCGATCGCCTTTGCAAGTTGCATTGAACCTTCCTGCTGACGCTCCGAGCTAATCAGTCTTGCCACATCCGTCCAATCCTAACCGAGAATCTAACCTTAATCGGGCGACTAACCCGACTCATATCGATTTTGTCGCACCAGCTCAACCAATCCAACATCGACTAAATCGCCCCCCTGCACGGCCCGATCAAGCCAGAGACAGTGTCCAAAAGGCAAGCATAGCGCTAAAAAATCTGTGAATTCTGCCCAAATGCGATATTCATTGACTCTTGTCGGCTTCGGAGAGATAGTCGAAAAAAATCGGGTGTTAGCAAATGCCGGACAAGCTCGGATACCCACGCAGGGCCGCTAGGCGCCGAACCGCGTGGGAGGAGAAGCGAGAACCGCAAATTCACCAAACTGGGAGGATGAGATGCGTTATAAAGGTGCTTTGATTGGCCGATTGCTGAGTGCGTCCGCAACGATGGGAGTGATCGCTCTTGCGGCAACTCCGGCAAGTGCGCAGGATGCCGCCGCTGCCGCCGAAGATACGACAAGGTCCGATGATATTGTCGTGACGGCCACGCGCCGCGCGCAGGACGTCAGCCAGATCCCGTACAACATCACAGCCGTCGCTGGTGAGCAGTTGCAGCGAACGGGCGCGGTGAACGTCGAGGACCTGTCGCAGCAGATTCCCAATCTGGTCACGACCTCTTCCGGCACACAGTTCGTCGGCGCGCAGCGCCAGATCATGCGCGGGCTCAACGCGTCCAACTCGAGCCGGCTTGGCGTGGCTCTGGAGCAGAACCCGGTCAGCACCTACCTGGGCAACGCTCCCTTCGCCAACTTCTTCCCGGTCGAAGACCTCGAGCGGGTCGAAGTGCTGCGCGGCCCCCAGGGCACGCTCTATGGTGCAGGCTCGCTGGGCGGCGCGATCCGCCTGATCCCGACGGCGCCCGTGCTGGGCGAGTTCGAGCTCAAGGCCACCGCAACCGGCGGCTTCGTCGCACATTCGGACGACAAGGATTACGGCGGTAAATTTGTCGTCAATGTTCCGCTCGGCAATACCCTGGCCGTCAGGGTTAGCGTCACGCACGACTATTCCGCCGGATACATCGACCAGTTCGGCGTCTTCAAGCGCGAGAATGATGCGATCCAGGGCGCTCCGGTGCTGCTCGACCCGACCAATCCCCAAACGAGCCCTGCGGTCACCTATGATATTGCGGACGTGAACCACTCGAAATCGACGACTGTCCGGGCGGCAGCGCGCTGGCAGCCGACTGACGACATCGATATCACGTTGGCCTACAACCGGTCGCGCATCAATGGCCTGGGCCCGGTCATGGACAGCCCTCTTTACAATGGTGGCCCCGACCCGCTGCTGCCGGCCCAAGTCTATCCCGACACCGGCGAATATGAAGTCGTCATGCGGGCAAAGCAGCCCTTCTACCGCAAGTCCGACATGTATACCGGCGACGTCACGTTCGACCTTGGGTTTGCTACGCTTTCGTCGAGCTCGAGCTGGTTCGAGACCGAAGGGCAAACCTACTATGACGGGACCTGGGGCACCCTTGCATTGCCCGCCGCCTATCTGCCCTATTACACGGGGTCGCCAGCCAATCCGAGGTTTACGAGCCTTCAGCGTTTCGACGACACGAACCGGGTTTTCACGCAGGAACTGCGGCTCGTGTCGAACACGGACGGCGCCTTCGACTATATTATCGGTGCGTTCTACCAGCGCGAGAAAAACTTCACGGCCTGGAATGGGTTCGGGCCGGGTCAGACCGCGTACAATAATCTTCCCGGAGTCACTCAGCCGGGCCCCGGGCCGTTCGGTCCGGAGGAATATATCTTCCTCAACAGCGGCACCAGCAAGTTCACCGACAAGTCGCTTTTCGGCGAACTGACCTGGCATGTTAATGACCGCCTCGATGTTTCCGGCGGCGCTCGCGTCTTCAAGCAGAATTTCAGCAGGCAAGCCGTCAATGAAGGCTATCTGTTCGGCCTCGCCGAGAATGACACCAATTCGAACAGCTTCAGCGACGTCAAGTTCCGCGCGAACGCGACATACGAGTTCTCCGACGACCAGCGCGTGTATTTCACCTTCTCGCAAGGGTTCCGCCGGGGTGGGGCCAACACCTTCTCGACCACCGGCTTCCTTCGCGAGCCTGTAGCGATCCGCAGCTATGTTCCCGACTCGGTCGACAACTTCGAACTCGGCGTAAAGGGCCGTCTCGGCAATGGCTGGCGCTACAACGCGGACATCTTCCTCGCAAAATGGCGCGATCCGCAGATCGGCGGCTTCACGGCCGTGAACTTCTGGCCGGTGGTGTTCAATGCGAGCGCCGCGGAGTCCAAGGGTCTCGAACTGGAGCTCTCGGGCAAGCTGCTGCCGAGCCTCGATTTCTCGGTGGGCTATGCATATACCGAAGCCAAGCTGACCAAGGATTTCTGCCTGCCGTCGGGCGACGGCAGCGGACGCCCTCCCCCGGCCGGCGATATTCCTTGCGCCATCGCCGGTACCAAGGGAACGCCTCTGCCTTCGGCACCGAAGCACAGTGGAACGTTTACGCTCAATTACGAGCAACCCGTTTCGGCTGACGATACGATCATCGCCACGTTCAATGGCAACTACAAGAGCAAGACGCGGCAGATCCTGCCGACGAGCGGGCAGCGGTATCCCGTCAACCCAGGGTACTGGATGTTCAACGGCTATGTAGGCTGGAAGCACGGCCCGGTGACGCTCGCGGCCTATGTCCAGAACATCTTCGACAAGCGGGTCGTTTACGCAACGAATACGCGTATCACGCCCTATGCGCCGATCGACCGGTACGACACGGTGGGCAAGCCCCGGTCGATGGGTCTCGAGGTCAGCGTAGAATTCTGAGCCTTGGGCCAGATATTCTGAACATGGATGCGCCCGGTCCGAGACCGGGCGCATTTCATTTGGCCCTCGCGCTTCTGCCGAACGGACGCCGCAGAGCGGCTGACATCCCTCCCGCGGCGCTCCACTCGACGGCGAAGAGCAATCGCGGCAACGCAGCGCTGCAGACCCAAGAACCCAAAACAGATATTAGTTGGACAATTTTCATGCAAACCTTGGTCTGTTAGCCAAAACTAGCTGATCTCGCCCTCCACGAGTCAATTTTTATTGGCAAAAAGGCGAAAAAATGCTCGAACGACACGGACCGGCCATTTATCAGCAACACGCAAGAAGGATCTTCGACCCATGACTATCACCTCAACGATCAACTATGCCCCGGCCAGCCCTTCCGACCTGTCGGGCAAGATCGCCCTCGTGACGGGAGGAACACGCGGAATCGGTCGCGGTATCGTGCTTGCGCTCGCAGCCGCCGGTGCCAAGGTCATCGTGTCCGGACGCGATGCGGCCAGCGCCGAAGCGGTCGTGGCGGAAACAGCGAAAGTCGGGCAGGAAGGCGGCTACATCGTTGCCGACCTGTTCAACGATGCGGAGGTTGGAAATCTCGTCAGCAAGACGATCAGCCAGTTCGGCGGCCTTGATATCCTGGTGAACAATGCCGGGATCGACGCCGACGGGGCGGCGCTCGACTATGCACTTGACGATTGGCAGCGCATCATTCGCTTCAACCTCGAGGTCCCCTTCCGGCTCTGTCAAGCCGCGGCGCAGCACATGGTCGCGAACGGCGGCGGCTCGATCATCAACATTGCCTCGGTGCTCGGCTTTGTCGGGGTTTCCGAAGCCGTGTCGTACAGCACTTCGAAACATGGCGTGATCGGCATGACCAAAGGCCTGGCCATCGAATGGGGCAAATTGGGAGTCCGGGTCAATGCGGTCGCGCCGGGCCTGATCCAGACGGACATGACCGAAAATATCTGGGCAAGCGAATATGGCGCGGCTTATGTGGAACATCGAATTCCGCAAGGCCGCATCGGGCAGCCCGCCGATATCGGCGGCGCGGTCGTCTTCCTGGCCTCGCCCGGGGCAGACTTCATTCATGGTCAGACGATTGCAGCCGACGGGGGCTTCCTCGCAACCTGACAGGTAAAAGGGCCCCGGTCGACTGACCGGGGCCCTCCGATGCCGTGAACGCGGTACCGCCACCGCCGAGGCCGCCCCGGGTGGTGGCGAATGCGGGCTTCGGCAAGCTGGAAATGGCCGCCTTCGATCCGAGGCGGCACGATGCGCGCGCCCGATCTCTCTCCTGCGTAATTCGGCAAGTCTTTGTTCGCGGCCAGCGGAGACGAACCTCGAGAGATTTTGACGATATTCACTGCGTGACGCGGCGAAGAATTGACCGAGAGCAGCGGGGAGTGCCATCTTGACCGGTCAGGGGACGTACTTTTCGCCAACCTTTGCCCTCGCACGCTGTTGCCCTTATAGCCGATGCTCCAGGAAGAGATTGCTCGACTAACCGCCAGCATCCGATTGCTGGACCTACCGGGAGCAGAACGAGAATGAAGACGGCGGACGCATCCGAAGTTGGAGAAGCCAAACGCAAACGCGCGGTCGGACCACGGACCCCATCGCGCGGGCGAGGTGTGCTGCGTTATGCTGCCTTGCTCGAAGCAACCGAGGAACTCCTCGAAGAGCATAACCCGGACGAAATCGGTCTCTACCAGATCGCCGAGAAGGCCGGGGTACCAGCGCCATCGGTGTACCATTTCTTTCCGACCAAGGAGGCGGCATTCGACGCCTTCGCCGAACAGTTCACCGATCGACTGCTAGACGCCCACCGCGAGCCCATCGAGGCCGCCCGGCTGACAAACTGGACCGATCTGTTTCGTATCGACATCGATCGGGCCCGTGACCGCTACAATTCAAGCCCGCCAGCCTTGAAGATATTTTACGGCGGTTATGGCGGGGTCAATGCGCACAGTATCGACGAGATCATCCGGGACAAGATTTCCGCGAGTGCCTACGACCGCCTGAACTTCCTGTTCCACATCCCCAAATTCGCAAATGCAGAGCATATTTTTGAGATGCGCATGGGCATTCTCGACGCCATCTGGACGATGTCCGTTCGCAAGCACGGCCATATCACCGAGACATTCCAGAACGAAGCGTTCGAGGCCTGCGTAGCATACTCGCGGCTTTACTTCCCGGCATTCGTCGAGCGGCGGGACCTGCTGATCGATGCGGCAGAACGTGGCCTGAAGGTGAGCGTAACCTTTGACAGCTCTCCCTCCGTTCTCGAATGAACATGAGGGCAAGGATTGCAGTCGCTGCGTTCGAAAACAGCGGATGATGGACAAGTCAGCGTATTCGCCGCGCGAATTAGGCGGGCGCTCCTGCGCGGCGAGCCTGGGTCCATGCTGCCTGAGCGAGGGGCAGGAGCTTCGAGGCCGATGCTTCGGCCTGGGCGCTTGACGCGTTGCCATCGGCAACGCGCTTCTTGATGCCCTGGACAATGCCGACGAGGCGGAACAGATTATAAGCGAAATACCAATTGAGGTCGGGGAGCCCGTCGCGGCCCGTCGCGGCACAATAGCGTTCGACGATCGTGCCAAGCTCAGGCAGCCCAAGCTCGCCCAGGTTGCAGCCACTTAGGCCGGAGCGACCATCGCGGGGCATGGCCCAATGCATTGCGAGATAGGCAAAGTCGGCGAGCGGATCTCCGGTCGTGGCCAGTTCCCAATCAAGCACCGCCCTGACTTCCGGTCCCTGTTCGGCAAAGATCAGGTTGTCGATCCGGTAGTCACCGTGGATGACCGACGTGCGCCGCTGTTCCGGCACCGTTCCGGGAAGCCAGGCGATCAAACGCTCCACCTCAGGAATGTCATCGGTTTGCGCGGCCCGATATTGCTTTGTCCAGCGGTCGACCTGACGCGCGATGTAGTTTCCGGGAGGGCCGAAATCCGCGAGACCGGCATCGGCAAGATCAATATTGTGCAGCCGCGCCTGGGTATCGACCAGGGCATCGAAATAGGCGCCCCGCTCGGGCGCCTCGATGTCGGGAAGCGTAGCATCCCAAAAGGTTCGCCCCTCGACGAGCTCCATGACATAGAACATTGAGCCGATGACGTTCGCATCGTCGCACAATGCGAATGGTTTCGGCACCGCAAATCCTGTCGGATGAAGCGCGCTAAGCAGCCTGAACTCGCGATCGACCGCATGTGCAGAAGGCAGCAGCTGGCCGAACGGTTTACGCCGCAGAACGAACGAACCTGCATCCGTCACAAGTTTGTACGTCGGGTTCGACTGTCCCCCGGGGAATTTTTCGGCCGACAAGACGACACCAGCCTGCGGGATGGCGGACATGATCCATGAATTGAGACCGTCGAGGGATAGGTCGCTCATTTCAGCTCTCCTCACATACGCTCGACCTTTGACCAAAGGCTGGCAATAGAAATTGATGGAGATCCCGCCTCCGGGGTCCCTGCATATTGCCGATAAACCTTTGTTAGAACCGGATCAAGGCTTTGCAACCCTTCCGCCGGAAAGGCAAATGACATCATTTTTTTGGTTACATTATAAATCATTATGAAGATCAACCACTGAATGCCACATCACTGTCCGACGTAATTTTATCGATTTATGTCGGCTTTCGAAGCTGTCGGCCGATCAAAGAGTCGATCCGCAGTTGTCACGATTTGACTCGCAAAGGAGGGAGCAAAAGCTCGAACTGCTCCCCACGATTATGCTCTTCCAGTTACCAATATTTATCGGTAAGGATCGGCGTCAATAAGGTGGGGATTGGCGCCGGGCGCTGAAGATCACCCAAATTAGATCGAGAAAAATCGAGAAGGCAGCGAAGGACGGCTTGATGAGCGATAATGCCTATATTGTCCTGGTTTCCCTCATGCTGGTCTTCACCGGCGTCTTTTATGGAACGCGCTTCCTCCGGGCCGGGAATCCGCTGCTGGGCTATGAATGGTATATCCTGGCGTTTTCGGCATCCAATGCCGCGCTCTATTTTGTGAACGGGAATGAACTCCACATCGGCATCGCGCTGTTCTGCGACGCCTTCTCGCGCATCATCGGCATTCCCGTCATTGGCACGTTAGGCATCATGCAGATGACGCATAACCTGACCCTGTCGACTTCGGCGAAGATCGCATGTTTCGTTCTTGGCGCAGTGGTGGCTGCGATCCTCCGCCTGTCTCCCGATCTCAATACTTTGCTTCCAGTCGGTTCGGCCATCATCGGCCTCGCCTTCACCTGGATTATCATTCACATGACCATCCGGCTGTTCCGGATCGGCAACGTGTTTCACGGCGTGCTGATGACACTCACGACGGTTATGCTGTTTCTCGTCTCGATGGCGGACGGCATCTTCGAGGTGCCCAACCCCGGCAAGATCATCTTCCTCGATTTCTGGTTCTTTTCGAACCTCGTCTGGGCCTTGGGCTTCGCAGAAATCTACTACGCCTATCGTGCAATCGAGGCCGCGAAGCAGGACGTCCAAGTCGCGGGGTAGGCCAAGCCCGTCCTGCCGCACGAAAAGCCTGTCGCTCCGCGGCCAACAGAGGGGACGTGAACGGTACCGCAGCACCAGGCGCGCTTCCTGTCGCGTCGGTTCTGCCGCCGCCCAAAGCACCTTCTTTTGGGATGTAACCACCTTGTCCATGCGAAATGCACGTTTCTGGGGCCGCCAGCTCGTCTTCAAGCGGCGCGAACTCACCGGGTCAGGTCGCTCGCCCCGGGGCGCATCCTGTTTTGGCGGGCTGCCCCAGGAGGGCAGCATGCGCGTACTACCGGGCGCCGGCTGTCACGCGCGCCCGGTCGCCTAGGCGCCTCGATCCTCGAACAATTTGTGGAGATCCCGTTTCAGGATTTTCCCGTTGGCGTTTCGCGGAAGGGGCGTATCGCTAAACAGGATGGCAACGGGAACCTTGAATGCCGCGAGACGATCGCGGACCCATTTTTGCAGATCGGCTTCGGTGGCGTCATGTCCCGGCGCCAGCTGCACGACCGCGGCCGGTTCTTCCCCGAGCGTCCGGTGCGCGATGCCGACAACGGCGGCATCGGCAACGCCGGGATGTTCGAACAGCCGGTTTTCAATTTCGCTCGAATAGATATTCTCGCCGCCTCTTATGATGACATCCTTCAGCCGGTCTACAATGTAGCAGAAGCCCTCGTCGTCGAGCCGCGCCAGATCGCCGGTGCGGACCCAGCCGTCGACAAAGGTCGCTGCCGACGCTTCGGGTTTGTTCCAATATTCGGCGACAACCTGGGGTCCGTACACCCATAGTTCTCCGACCTCGCCGGCCGGCAGGATAGTCTCACCGTCCTCGGCAACAATACGAAGGTCCGAGACAGGCAAGGCAGGTCCGCAGCTCTCGGGCCGATTGATATAATCTTCCCCGATGTGGACTGTGACCGTTGACGAGGTCTCGGTCATTCCCCAGCCATTCCCCGGAGCGGCGGCGAGATCGCCGGCGAGACGTCGTACCAGTTCCGGTGCTGCCGGTGCCCCGCCATAGCTGACGGCCTCAAGCGACGACAGGTCGTAGCGTGACCGGTCGGGATGCTCCAGCAACTGCCAGGCGATTGTCGGAACGCCGCCGGTCGATTTGATCCGCTCGCGCTCGATGAGTTGCATCGCCTCGACCGGGTTCCATTTGTGCATCAGTATAAGCTTCGAACCCGACATGATCGTGGACATCAGCGTCGAGTTGCAGGCGGTGACGTGAAACAAGGGAATAACAAGCAGTGCAATGCCGGGAACCGCGGCGGGCGGTTCGATCCCGCGCCGGAGCGAGCGGCGCTGCGCCGTGAACGAACCGGACAAAGTCGTATTTAGCATGTTGCGATGCGTACCGAGCGCCCCCTTCGGCGAGCCGGTCGTACCGCTCGTATAGAAAATGCTGGCAGGGTCTTCCGGATCCGGGCCGGGTTCCGGGAGCGTCGCTTCGGGCAGGTCGCCATAGCCACCTGGGCTGCCGATCAGCGCCTCGAGCGGCCGGACGTGGCTGGGGAACCCGTCCGTCGCCGCGCGGGCGACCCAGACGGTCCGCAGCGCCGGGAGTTCGGCCGTCCTGCCGGCGATCCGCTGCCATCGTTCCATGTCACAGATCAACAGCGAGGATCCACTGTCCGAAAGACCGTAGAGAAGCTCCTGCTCTTCCCACCACGCATTGAGAGGAACCGCGATCGCACCGATCGCACCGATCGCAAACAGCGCAACGGGAAATTCCGGGAGATTGCGCATTGCGATCGCAACGCGGTCGCCGCGCCCGATGCCCTCGGCTTGCAGCGCCGCGGCCAAAGCAGCGACGGCGCGATACCAGCCCTCATAGGTCACGCGGTCCTCACCAAGCACGATAAACTCGTTGCTCGAAAAGCGTTCACGCGCGCTGCGCGCAAGTGCGGCGAGGTTCCGCGGCTGGTTGCGCCATGTACGCACCGGTCGGCCGCGTATGCTGATTGTCTCCATTTCGTAGAGCGAACCTGGTGCACATAGGCGGGCAGTGGCTTCGGCGAGAGACATGGCGGGCCATCCCTCGGGCAGAAGCTTTTCGGACTGCGTCGGCGCGGTCATCTTTGTTCCTATCCTTCTTTCGCTCCGCTCGAGGCGCAGCATCTAATTGTCGGTCACCTGGACGCCGGCCCGTCGGAGTTCGTCGAGGAATAGCGGGCCCGGCAGAATGGCATCGATGGCATGCACACCGGGCGCCGGCCTCGTGCCGGCCAGCCCCAGCAGGCGCTCGATCGCGAAGACCGTGGTAATCGCCGTAAGCGGCGAGGTCTCCCGCGGCGCAGTGATGAATCGACGCCGTTCGCACCTTTCACCGTCCCCGGTCGTCCCGGTGATCCGTATGTTGATTTCGTCGGCAGCCCCTCTTCCGCCTGCCGAATAGAGCGATGGGATATAGGCCTCGATCACCTCGACAATTTCCGCATCGGTCGCGGCGGCAATGGTTGCAACATCGCACGACACAGCGATCCTGCCGGCGGCAGTGGCGCCATCTTCCCGCGTGAACATGGCCGTGGCGGCCTCCCCTTCCACCCAGGCATAGCGACCTTCGCGGCGGACAAGAGTGCTCGGGCACGCCGTGTTAATACGTTCGAAATCGGCCTTGGTGGCGGGCCCTGCTGGCGTGTCGCTGCGGTCGATGACCAAGCCGACTTCGACCGTATCGATCAGGGCCAGACCCTCGGCGCGGTCGATAGCGGCGATCGCCGCAGCGCCCGCAAACCAGTGCGAGGCAAGCACCACCGGGGCGCGAGACGCCGCGCGGAGACTGTGAAAAACCTCGGGGCCGATCTCGAACAGGGCGCTGGACAGGCTGAGGAGCGGAGCGCCGATGCGCCCCGCATATTCGCTGAACGACGCGCCTTCGTCCTTTACAAGGAGAATGATGGCAGAATAGCTGTCGGAAAGCTGCGCGCTGGCGGGCTCCGCGAGGTCGAGCTGGAGCGGGCGGGCGCGCCCAAGTTCCGAAGCCAGCGCATTCGCCTTGAACAGGTCACGACCGGCGATAACCAGTTCGAGATCCGGTTGGCGCGAGCGAAGTCGCCGCGCCACTTGCTCGCCGAGCACGCCATAGCCACCGACGATCAGGACGGGGTTGAGCATGGAGATTTCGTCTTCCCGAAACAGGTGGCGCAGTCGCCAAGGTCACGCGGCCGGGCGCATCGCGAGACGGCGTGCGGCCGCCGAAGGCACCGCACGCCCGTAACACTTCGGCGAGCCGGCCCGGGCCGTCAGGCAGTTTCCAGCGCGGGATATTCGATCTCGAAGCTATGCTTCGGATCATAATGCGCGGCCCAATAATCTTCCCAGATCTGACGCGTGATGGGGCCGATTTCTCCGCTCGCGATCGGCGCTCCGTCGAGCTTGGTAAGCGGCATGACCCCGCCTGCCGTGGTGCAAATGAAGATTTCATCGGCGGTATAGAGCTCTTCGACCTTGACGAAGTCGAGCTCGGTGCGGACGCCGCGGGCAGCGGCGACCTCGAGAACGGTCTTTCGCGTGATACCTTCGAGCACGCCGCGGGAGGGTGTGCGCAGAACGCCATCCTTGACAACGCAGACGTTGTAGCCACCACCTTCGGTGATGTTGCCGTCGCCATCGGGGAGCAGCGAATAGACGGCGCCGCGGTCCATTGCCTCGAGCCAGCCGCGAACGAAATCGCCCCACTGAAGATTCTTGATCGTGGGATCCATGGCCCCGGGAGGCGTGCGCCGAACCGTTCGGGTGACGACAGCCGGCCCGCCGGTCATCTGAACCTCGGGGGGCATGGCCCAGACATAGGGCATCACCATCAGGTACAGGTTGTTTTCGTAGCTCTGATATTCGCGGATGAACTTCAGGCCGCGGGTAACGATGAGTTCGACATAGGCGTCGCGAAGCCCCGTCTGGGCAACCATGTCGACGAGTTTTTCCCGGACGGCAGCGCGATCCATCGGGATACGCAGACGCATCTTCTCACAGCTCGCCTCGAGACGCTCGAGATGCTCGTCGAGCCGGAAGAACCGGCCGTCCCACACACCCGGCACGTCATATGTCAGGTCACCGCGGAGGAAACCTTGGTCAAGAAGGGGAATTCTGGCTTCCGCCAACGGCTGGTACTCACCGTCGATCAGCGCGATGCCACCGGCAAAACGATTTTTGCTCTCCGCATGCTTCGCTTTGCGCTCGGCATGGGCACCCAATACCGCTTCCATCGAATAATCAGTCATGCCTCTTCTCCTCTACCATGTCGCCGGTTTCTCAGGGCTGGCGCGACTGAAAGTCTGTTGGCGGCCCCGGACCCGACTCATTTAATCGATATTTGTCCACTTTGATACCCCATATGGTCCGCAAGTCAATCGCGAACAGGCGAGGTCAGGATGGTCGCAACCACGGGATACCCCATCATTTCACCGGGCGGGCAGGATGAACGAAGCCATCATTTTTTCGAGATATGCGGCCCCTCTAACCATGATCCGGCGCGCGTCCGACTGCCTGTTGGCATCCCCCCACGCCCCGCGCAGCACGTCGGGTACCGCAGCCGCTATCTAAATCGATAAATTTTCGCTTTAGTGAATTTGCATTCCTGACGGGAAGCAATCCCCCTGCCCGCCCTGTCGGCAGACAGGGGGATGCCTGACAGCCGGGCGGGTCGCGAGCCCGGCTGATCGGAAGTTGACGGAGCCCCCCGCTCCGCCGCTCCGCACCATAGCAGATTCTGCGCTTGAGCTATGACAATGCCGACTAGAACACAAACAAATATTCCATTCCGTCCGAGCCGAACATTGCGACAGAGATTGATCTCTCACATTTTCCGGGCACCTTTCGGATCGATTTGCAAATACCGCTCCTCGATCCAATGATCATTTCCGATTATTATCTGATTATGACTTGTGGCGCATCGATTTACCGCGCACCATGGATTGGCCGTCCGATTCTGGCGGCGGGGATATTGAGAACGCGCCGACGACGAGCGGCGAAGCGGGGGCGGTATGGCAAGTGATGTCCTAACCAATGGCGGGGTGTCCTTCTGGTACAGCGACATCGGAGGACCGCCCCAGTACCGCTCGCCCCTGCCCGGCGATCGCGACACCGACATTTGCATCGTGGGGGGCGGCTTCACGGGACTTTGGACCGCCTATTACCTCAAGAAGGCTGACCCAAGCCTCGATATCATCATCGTCGAGAAGGAGTTTGCGGGTTACGGATCCTCCGGACGGAACGGTGGCCATCTTCTCGGTGGGTTCGGGTGGAACCGTTCAAAATATCTGGAGACGTCTTCGCGCTCTGAAGTGGTGGAATTCGAACATGCCCTCAGTGCTACGGTCGACGAGGTCATCAGCCGCGCCGAACTCGAGGGAATTGACGCGGACATTCACCGGACCGAAGCCCTTATCGCAGCGCGCAACGGTCCGCAGCTCGAGCGCCTCAAGCGCTATCGAAAGCATTGCGTGAACTGGGGCGTCGATGCCGACGACATGTTTCTGATCGGGGGCGAAGAACTTCGCGCGCGCGTCAATGTCGCCGGCGCATTGGGTGCAAGCGTCACTCGCGGCGCCGCGAGGGTGCAACCCGCCAAACTGGTGCAGGGGCTGGCGGCCGCCGTCGAGCGCCTCGGTGTACGGATCTTCGAGCAGACCACCGTCGGGGAGATATCGAAAGGCGCCGTCAGAACCGATCGCGGCACCGTGCGCGCGCGCCGCATTGTTCGCGCCACGGAGGGCTATTCCGCGGGGCTGAAGGGGTATCGGCGAGCCTGGATACCTCTCAACAGCGCGATTGTGGTCACCGAGCCCCTGCCAGAGGATATGTGGAAATCGATCGGCTGGGAGGGCAGAGAACTGCTCAACGAGATCTCGCACGTCTATGCTTACGCGCAGCGGACGCGGGAAAACAGGATAGCGATGGGCGGCCGCGGCGTGCCCTATCGCTTCGGCTCCGGGATAGACCATCGCGGCGAAACGCAGGAGGCTACGATCGCGCAGCTGAAGGAGATGCTGTACCGTTTGTTTCCCCAGACCCGTGAGGCGCGGCTCGATCATGCCTGGTGCGGCGTCCTCGGGACACCGCGCGACTGGTGCGCAACAGTTGGTATCGATGAGCGCTCCGAAATTGCCTGGGCCGGCGGCTATGTCGGGCACGGCGTTACGACGAGCAACCTCGCAGGTCGTACGCTTACCGACCTCCTTCTCGGAAGAAAATCGGAGTTGACCGGGCTCCCCTGGGTCAACCGGAAAGTCAAGAACTGGGAAATCGAGCCTTTTCGTTTCCTGGGAGTGACGACGATGTACCAGCTTTACCGGATTGCCGACGCGCGCGAAGCGTCTGGAAAGTCCGAACGGACGAGCCGCCTCGCGGCGCTCGCAAATAAATTGACCGGACGATGAGACCGGCAAGCGGCAGGGAAGAGGAAAAATGACGAAGATGCTTGTTGCGAAATCCCTGGGGAGAATGACGCTTCCTCCCTCGGTACCGAAACCCACGAGTCTACGGGCCGATCAGGTCGAGGCCACCAAGCCGTTCTGGCAGTCTGCCGACGGCACGCTGCATGTGGGAGTTTGGGAATGCTCGCCCGGCCGGTTTACGGCCGATCGCGAGCATAATAACGAAATCTGCCATATCCTGTCGGGAAGGGTCGAGATGCGGCACACCGACGGACGCGTCGAGGAATTGGTGGCGGGCGATACGCTCATCCTGCCGAAAGGTTGGAAGGGCGAATGGAACGTCCTCGAAACCGTTCGGAAAATGTTCGTCTTTCACACCCCGGACGCAGTCTAGCTGCCACGCCGAACTTGGCTGCTGCGCATAGCTTCTCGCAAACTTCGGCGCGCATTGCCGGGGCAAGACTTCGCCCCCTGATGGTACGGCACACATGGTCCTGGCTGGCGGCGTCATGGAATGATGATGGAAGGAGACTGAGATGAACGCGCAGGTCAAGGAGGGCATCGCTGCCCGCGAACGACATCTTACTCTCGACTTGATCGGACTGCGCGCGCACGCGACCGCTGTCGGCCTAATTCAGCTGTGCGAGGAACTGCTCAACGCGGGAGTCCTGTGTGCGGCTGGGCTGGAGCGGATCAAAGATGCGATTTGCTCCGAACTGACCGTATCAAAGAAGGCCCGCGTGTCGAAGCAATGGGATCTCGATGACACGCTGCGGCGCCGTGTAGATGCGGTCTTTCCCGCAGCCCCCGGCCAGCCTGCCCGCGACATTCTCGGAACGGTCGACGACTTCGAAGACGCACTCGGAAATTATCACGGCGCCTGATCGAGGCCAGTCTGACTCTGCGTCGGTAGATCTAGAGTTTGGATAAATTCTAGATTCCGAGCAGGAAGGCCTCCCACTGCCCGAGTAGCGATCTTCGCTTTTCGAGGCGGTCGGACCTCTGATAGGCCCCCACGACGCCGGCATCGACGACGTGGCCGAGGCAGGACTCCTTCACCTCGAAAGCTGCATCGGTGTTCTCCTCTACCCATGTCCGGAAGCTTGCTCGAAAGCCATGCGGACGAAATGGTAGGCCCTGGCGTTTCATGAGTGTTGCCATGGCCGCGTCCGAGATGGGCTGGCCGCGATGGGCGGGAAATAGTGCGCCGCTTCCACCGATGTCGTCGACGCGCGCGGTGACGATGCGCGCCGCTTCACTCACCAGTGGAATACGCCGCTCGACACCTGTCTTCGTCCTCTCGGCCGGCAGGTTCCAGAGACCTGACTCGAATTCGTCAGAAACGGCCAGCCTGACCTCGCTTGTCCGCGCTACCGTCAGAATTAGTACCTGCAAGGCTCGAGCCGACACGAGCTTCTGGCTGTCGAGCCATTTGTAGAACGCTGGCACCTCTGCATAGGGCATGGAAGGAATGTGAGTGGTGGTGCGGCGTTGTTTGCCCAGGAGCGCCTTGGCCTTCATCGTCGCCTGCATGTCCACTGCGAGCCCGAGCGCCGCGGCGTGTCGTATTGCGACATTGATCCGGTTGAGCGCTTTCTCCGCGGATTCTGCCTTATCGTGCCAGATAGGAGCCAGCGTCTGTTTGATTATGTGCTGGTCGATCTCTTCGACAGGATATTTTCCGATCTTGGGAATGACGTGGACCAGCAGCGGGCTCATCCATTTCCCGTTGCGACCCTCACCTTTCAGCTCTGCCTTTCGGGCTTCAAAGCAATCGTCCACCACTTCTTTGAATGTCAGCGGCTTCTTTGCCTTGCTGACCCGCGCCCGCTCGAAGAGTGGATCCTTCCCGTCGCGGCAAAGGCGGCGCGCAGCGTCGGCTTTTCCCCGCGCCTCCGCGATCGAGACGTCAGGCCAACGTCCCAATCCCATTTCACGGCGCCGGCCATGCATGGTAAGACGCAAGACCCACTTACCGGTCTGCTTCGAGCGCTTGACGAGCCAAAGACCCTGACCGTCAGCATGTTTGCCCTCCGGGAGAGAAACCGAGCCTAGCTTCGAGAGGGCATTGATGAGCAAAACCAGTCCACCTTTTGGTCCACCCCGACGCATGAGATTGGATGCGACGACATGAACTTGGATGGACTAAGTATATAAACTATTTGTACATAATTCTATTGCTTGAGAGACGCGCTGAGTTGAGTTGGGATCTTTAATTTCTCTTCTCGACCGCACCAAACAGTCTCTCCCGAAATCGAGATTTGGCCTTCGGGCAGATTGCGCCGCAAGAGTGGCGCAGTTCTGCGGGAGTTGCTTGTCTAGTACGGGGCCAAGCCGCGACTACTCAGTCCGACTCAGGTCTGCTTTAGGACGGAGTCCTACCTTCGTGGGGACTGTGAGATCGCCTTTGATGTCCTCAGGCCAAACCCTATTTAACATAAGATCACCTTGCCTCACTGCAGCAGGCGGCCGCCTTTCGGTCTTAGCCAGATGGTGATTGCTCGAGTTGATCATGCGGCCAAGGGCTCTCGGACGGCCTAGAAGAGCTCAGCGCAGGAGCTGGAGTTTACCCACGAGCGGAGTGGCCCTTCCCACCCATTTCATTCGTCCCTGGCCAAGCCTTCGCCACTCTCATCCTCGCCATTCCCCTTCACCCGATTGATATCGAGGCGCTCGCCATCGGGTGTTTGCGCGAGAAGATCGAGCAGCTGTCTGGCCTTCTCTGCAGCCCGGCCGCCATGGGGAGTGGCGGCAATGGGAGCGAGAAAGAAACGGGCATCGCTGTGTTTGCGCTCGGTGATCAGCATCATGGCGGTTGTGAGCTGCAAGCCCAGATCGAAAGGGGCCAGCTCTGCTGCACGTGCCAGCGCAGCTCGTGCGTTGGGCGGCGGAACGGCTCCGCGTTCCGCGTAGCTTCGGAAATAGTAGATCAAAGGAAGCGGGTGATCGTTCTCAAGGGCGTTTAGCGCCTCGAACGGCTTCATTGCAGCCGTGAAAGCAGCGGCGCGATCATCAGCTTTTGGTGCCTGTCGGAAGAGGGCATAGCCCTTCTGGATCAGCGCGTTCTTGTTGGCCGGATCGAGAGCGATAGCGCGATCCGCTGATGAAATGGCCTCTGCATCGTTACCTGCATCAAACTCAGCCTCGGCGAGGGCAGCAAGCACACCGGGATCCTCCGGATGGCGCGACGCAATGGCGCGAGCTGCGACGAGAACCATCGCAGCCTCTTCGGCATTGACCCCGCGCTGTGAGCGGATCACGAGTGGCATGACCTCGGCCTGCCTGCGGAGACATAGAATCAATAATTTAGCGCCATTGCAAGGCCAAGTTTTTCAACACAATCGGGTGGTTATGCGACAGTCGGCTTTTGGCCGATCTCCGGCGACCGCGGACATTCGCACGAGTCTTGAATTTCGCTGTGCGAAAACTCGCGACAGGTGGTAGTCATTTCGGAGAAGGAAATGGAAGACGGATTTGGGATGCGGAAACGCTCCTCCCGAACTCGCTCGTTCCAAACTTGGCGAGCCCTCCCGCGAACCACCGTTTCCGGAATGGGTAAGAAGGAAAGCTAAAGGTGGGGCATAAGAAAACCTATGCCCCACCTCACTAAGTTATTCCTCTTCTAGTCGCTCTCATATAATTCAAGAACATAACTATGACCGCGACATGCAAGAGAAAAGTGCTTTTACTATGATCAGCTACAAGTGATATTATAGCACCCGAAATAGACAATATCAAAATTGCCGATGCCATGGTTTTCAACCTGATGCCGGGACGCAATATCATTATTCACAACCTATGAGCCACTGAAAGCCCCATGAAGTTCCTACGGCGACCCCGCCAACTACGAACAACCCTCCAGCGACCACCTCACCACCCGGCGTCGGTTCGATAAGTGCTACTCCACCAACAACTGTCCCCACAAGTATGGTCCCTTGCCCAAAAGATTCCATTCCTCGAAGGAAATCGCATGATGATGGGGGGCTCCACGAAGCCTGACTTCCTTGATGCCCCCCTGAACTGCCACCGCTACCTCCGACAAACAGGATCATGAAATTCCCGCCCGCGTCTGTTCCGATGATGGGGCCCTGACCACCGCCGTCGCCATCAGCACCCCACGAAGTAATCCCCAGCATTGAGGCAATCGACGGGAATTGATCCTGAATGACGTCAGGAAGGTTGTCCTCGTGGAAGTTGCCCCCACTAACTGCATGAAGCTCCTGCAGATTTAGATCGCGGAAACCTGAGCTCTGCACGTTGGTTTGGTATGTCATTGCAATTCCTTTTCTCGTTAGTTTTCCGCGCCTTCGTCGGTAAGGTCAAGCGAGGGTGGCGCAGAAGATACCCCCGGTTGTTCGATGAGATCGGAGGGGGCTGCCGCAGCTGGACGCACGACAGTTGCGCTCGTCGCCATCGGGAACCCCAACCCAGATGTCGGCGCAAACGCCATCGGCCTCGCACCGGCATCAGCGCCTGCCGATGGCTCCTTCGGGAGCTCCCGCAGATTGCCGCCGGTCACCGCCACCACCCGCTGCGCCGCCACCAGCGTCGCAGGCCGATGCGCGACCGCGATGCGGGTGATACTTAGCGACTTCAGCACCTCGAGGATCTTCGCCTCGTTTTCGGCATCAAGATTGGCGGTGCCCTCATCGAGGATCAGCACCTTCGGATCGGGATATAGCGCCCGCGCAAGCAACACCCGCTGCAACTGCCCGCCAGACAATACCGAGCCCATGTCACCGACGAGGGTCTCGTAGCCCATCGGCATCTTGTCGATCTCGCCGTCGATCTGCGCCATCCCGGCCACCTCCCGCACCCGGGCCATATCGATGTCGGGGTCGAAGAAGGCGATGTTCTCAGCAAGAGAGCCCGCATACAGCATGTCGCCCTGCGCAACCGAACCGATGCTGCGACGATACTTGCCCTTGCGGTAGGAGGAGATCGGCCGCTCACCGAGCCGGACCGCGCCGCTGCTGGGCTCGAACAGACCCATGAGGATTTTCATCAGCGTGGTCTTGCCACCTCCCGAGGGGCCTGTGATGGCAATGAACTCACCGGGCTCGATGGTCAGGCTCACGCCGTTCAGCACCATCGGTTCGTTGGTGCCATACCGATAGAAAATACGATCGAGCACCAGCGGCTTGGTGAAGTCCGGCTCCTCATTGCTCTTCTCGGCCTCGCCTTCCTCGATGGGCGAAAGCGCGATGTCGGCAATGCGCGTGAGGTGCACCTTGACGACCTGGTAGTTGATCGCCTGCTCCGTGAGCCGCATGCCGGCATCGAGGAACTGCTGCTTGTACCCCCGCTTCTGCAGCAGCGGCTTCAAGATCATATTGACGAACTTGTATGGCCGAGCCCGCAAAGCAGTCGAGCACGAGTTCGCCGCGGCGCGAGCAGTCCCGGATCGCGTCAGCGACGAGCGCAACTGGCTTGACCGTCGGGTGCATGACCAAGTCCTCGTCGCGACTGGCACCGATCGAGGAGATGCCGGCATGGTCCCAGACATTGGTGCGATAGCGACCGCTGTCGCCCAGCCCGAAAGTGTTGGTGTGAGCGGCGGTGCCATGTTTGAACACGAAGATCAGCTCATGCTGCGAGCGATAGAACGTTCCCATGCCAGCATTGGTCTTGTTCCAGACCACCATATTCTTGTGCTCGGTGAATACGTGTCGGCCCGCGACAAGCAACTCGCCCATATGGCACCAGTCCATGCAGGCGAAGGCGATGGCGCCGTAGCGCATGGCCCAGACGGGCCGAAAACCCTGATGACCACCTCGGCTCCAGCCCATTGCCAGCGCGGCGCCGGGGGGACTTGTGTGCAGCACAACCTTCGTCAAATGCTCAGGCGCCTAGCGACGCTTTCTTAAGGGCTTTTCAGGCAAAGGCGCGGAGTGAACGATCAGCTTCGCCTCTCTGCCATCCGCGATCTCGGACTTCAGGCGATCCCGGATCGCGATGTCTTTTCACGCATCACGCATCTCGCCAGCACGATGCTCAATTGTCCGATTGCGCTGCTCTCGGTGATTGAGCAAGAACGGCACTGGTTTCTGGGCCTCACTGGCACCGGCCTGCTGGAAACCCCGATCGAGGATCCGTTCTGCACCATCTGCGTGCAAAGCCCGGGTCCGCTGCTGATCGAGGACGCACGAACCGACGAGAACCTGCGAGGCAGCCAGCTTGTCACCGGTGGCCCACTGATTCGCTCCTATCTCGGCGCACCCATCCGATCGGATGACGGTGTGCTGCTGGGCGCGCTGTGCGTGATCTCGCCCGAAGTGGGCGCCTTCCGGCCCGAGCAGATCGCGCCGTTGGCGATGCTGGCCGAGCTCGCCGAACAAAGCCTCGCGCTCAACGCCCGCACCCGCGCGCTGAGCCTTGCCAATGCCGCGCTCCAGCAATCGAGCCAGATTTTCCGGCAGGCCGAACGCGCGGTCAATGTCGGCAGCTGGTGGGTCGATCTTGCGACGCGGCGGCTGCACTGGTCGGATCAGGTCTACGCCATCACCGGGCTGGAGCCGGGCCATTCGATCAATGTTCGCGACGTTGTGCAGCTCTATCAGCCCGCCGACCGCGCCATGGTCAGCAAGGCGATGGACGACACGATTGAAGGCGGCAAGCCGTTCATGTTCGAAACCACGATCCACCGCCGGGACGGCGAGCGGCGCCGCATCCGCGTGGTGGGCGAGCGGGTGGATGTCGGCGGCCGGCCCGATTGTGTCGCCGGGATCATCCTCGATTGCACCGAAGAACACCTCCGCAATGTCGCTCTGAAGCGCGCTGCGGAGCGCGACCGGCTGACCGGGCTTTACAACCGCGCCAGCTTTGATCGCAGGCTTGCCAAGGCGATGCAGGGGGTCGAGGCCGACCCGGTGACGATTGCCCTGCTCGATCTCGACGGGTTCAAGGACGTGAATGACACGCTGGGCCATCTGGTCGGAGACCGGGTGCTGGAAACCATCGCCGAACAGCTCACAATGCGGATTGCGCCGGGCATGTTCCTGGCGCGCTGGGGCGGGGACGAATTCGCCCTGCTGTTCCCGCCCGCGATGACGCTTGGCGAAGTGACCCGCTTCCTTGAGGACCTGCTGGCCGATTTCGAGGAGATGCCGCCGCTCGGCAGCACCATGCTCAAGATCGGCGCGACCTGCGGCGTGGCGCAGATGAGCACCTTGGCGAGCAGCGAGGAAATCATGCGCCGGGCCGACCTTGCGCTGTATCGCGGCAAGGAAGCCGGACGCGGCGCGGTGGTGTGCTGGGACCATCACATCGAAGCGCGCCAGTCCGAACGCCAGACCGCCATCGCGCAGCTGCGCGGGGCGCTCAATAGCGGGCGGGCGATGGCGGCCTATCAGCCCATCCTTGATCTGGAGAGCGGCGAAGTCGTCTCGGTCGAAGCGCTGCTGCGGCTGCGCGACGAGGATGGACGCCTGCTGGCTGCGAGCGACGTGTTTGCCGCCCTGCTCGATCCTGAATTGTCGCGCCGGGTCAGCCGGGTGATGCTCGATTCGGTGGTGGCAGATGGCACCGCGATCCTCGCCCTGTTCGGGCCAGACACGCGGATCGGGCTCAACCTGTCGGAAGCCGATTTGCGGCGCGGTGATTTCGTGCAGCACCTGATCGATGTGATCGACGACAGCCCGCTCAATCCCCAGAATATCACCATCGAAGTGACCGAGACCATGCTGATCGATGCGGGCGGGCAATTGCGCGCGTCGCTGGCGATGCTGGACGAATGCGGCTTCACTATCTGCCTCGACGATTTCGGCACGGGTTTCTCGTCACTCACCCACCTGCGCGCCTTCCCGATCCACAAGGTCAAGATCGACCGCGATTTCATCGCCGGGATTGGCGAGGATCACCAGTCACGCCTGATCATTCAGGCGATCGTGCAGATGGGCCACAGCCTTGGTCTGCGCGTCGTGGTAGAGGGGGTCGAGACCGAGGAGCAGGAAATCTTCCTGCGCGCCATCGGCTGCCGCCATGTGCAGGGCTACCGCTATGGTCGTCCGGCGCTGCTGGCGGATTTGCAGGCGCGCTTTGCCGATACGGACGGGGCGGGAACGCCGCAGCGCCTTAGCGCGTGATTACGGCGTGAGCGGCGCGGTCTGGGCCACGTCCCCGGACTTGAAGATGAAGGTCTGCACGCTGGTGCCGCCGCCGATATTGACCCGGTTTTCCTGCCGCGCCCAGACATCGGTCAGAATCTGCGAATTGATCCGCACCAGCGTCTGCGCGCCCTCGGACGCTGGCGCAGGGGTCTCCTGATAGACCCACAGGCTGCCACCAGTGATCTCGCTGCCGACATAGTCAGGCGTGATGATCTGGCCATCGACAACCAGCAGGAACCGCCGCGTGACATAGCGCGCGAAATCCTCACGGCTTTGCGCGCTGCCGATGATGTCGGGGCTTTTCGCTTTCTGCACCACCAATGCATGTTCAGCATCATGCACCGGCACCTGATGCGCGATCTCAATCATGCCGGTGCGCGGATTGAGCGCCACGGTGGTGATTGCAATCTTCTGCTGGTGCGCCAGCGCTGTCCCGGACCCCATCGGGGCCAGCACCAACGCCAGCAGCACCAGCAGAGCGCGGATCATTTCTTCTTCTTGTCAGGCTCGGCCCCGGCGGCCTCACCCATCAGATCGCGGCTGACGCGCGATTTCGACGCTTCGTCCTTGAAGGCTTCGATCCGGCTCGGGATGATGCGGCGCGGATAGTGGTTGTTTTCCAGATCGGCATCGCCGGTTTCCCAATCGGGATCGACCACCACCTGCACCAGTTCCTTGCCCTTGGGGTACACCAGCAACTTGGCGACTTCGCGCGAATTGCGCCGCCAGATTTCCGCCGGGATGTTGAGCTTCTCGGTCGAACCGTCCTTGAAGGTCAGGCCGAGGATGATCGGCATGACCAGACCGCCCTTGTTGCTGAAATTGAGGACATAGTAATTTGCGTCCTCCTTCACCGCGCGGTCGAATGCGGCGCGTTCCCACGGGAGCAGGCCGTCGAGGAAATCAGTGTAGCCCTTGCGATCCTTGGGCGTGACGGTGAATTCGTCGTTCTTGTCGTAGAAATCGGTCACGCCGGGGTTTTCAAGCACCCAGATCGGCAGGCCCTGCTGTTCATTGAGGCCGATGCCGACCACCTCCGGCTCCTCGGCACGTTCCGCACGGCGACGCGGCAGGTCGATGTCCGGGTTCTTGCTGTCCATCTTCAGCCGGTAGATCGAATCCAGCGTAATATCGACGTGATCGGTGGTGTAGAACCAGCCGCGCCAGAACCAGTCTAGATCGGTGCCGCTGGCTTCCTCGATCGTGCGGAAGAAGTCGGCGGGGGTGGGCCGCTTGAACTTCCAGCGGCGGGCATATTCCTTCAGCGCAAAGTCAAAGCGTTCACGCCCGATGATGGTGTCGCGGAGCAGGTGATAGGCCGCCGACGGCTTGCCATAGGCATTGGCACCGAGGTCCGTCACCGAATCCGACTGCGTCATGATCGGCTGCTGGTTGTTCGACACCATGTAGCTGACCATGTCGCGCGGCAGGCTGCGGGTCCACGGCATGTTGGGATCCCACTCGTAGCCCGCGACCGAATCGAGGAAGGAGTTGAGGCCCTCGTCCATCCAGGTCCACTGGCGTTCATCCGAGTTCACCGTCATCGGGAAGTAGATGTGCCCGATCTCGTGGATCACCACGCCGACGAGGAACATCTTCTCGGCCAGTGAATAGGTGCGCGTCCCGTCCTTGTTCAGGATGGTGCGCGGGCCATTGAAGGTGATCATCGGATATTCCATCCCGCCGACTGGACCGTTGACGGACTGAGCGGTGGGATAGGGATAATCGAAGCTGAAGCGCGAATAGACCTTCAGGGTGTGCACGACAGCGGCGGTGGAATACTTCTTCCACAGATCGCCGCCCTCCTTGGGCCAGAAGCTCATGGCGAGCACGGTTTCGTTCTCGGCACCCGGCTGCTTCACGCCTTGCGCGTCCCACATGAACTTGCGGCTGGAAGCCCAGGCGAAATCGCGCACGTTCTGCGCGGCGAACTTCCAGGTCTTGGTGCCCTTGGGATTGCCGGCTTCGGCAGCGGCGGCTTCCTGCGGGGTGACGATGAACATCGGCGCAGCGGCGTCCTTGGCCGCTTCCAGCCGCTGGCGCTGGGCTGCAGTGAGCACGGCGTCCGGATTCTGGATCGTGCCGGTCGCAGCGATGATGTGGTCCGACGGCACGGTCAGGTCGACCTCGTAATCGCCGAATTCGAGCGTGAATTCGCCGCGGCCGAGGAACTCCTTGTTGTGCCAGCCTTCGTAGTCCGAATAGACCACCATGCGCGGAAACCACTGGGCGAGCAGGAAGATGTCGTTCCCGCCCTTGCGCGGATCATCGGGGAAATGTTCGTAGCCCGAACGTGCGTTGACGGCGTCTTCCTCGACGATGTTGAACGCCCATTCGATCGCGAATTCGGTGGTCTCGCCCGAGGCCAGCGGCGCGGGCAGATCGATCCGCATCAGCGTGCCAACGATGGTGTGCGGCAGGTCGGCGCCCGCCAGCGTCGTTACGGCGCTGATGTCATAGCCATACTGGTTGTCGGCCATTGCCTGCTGGCGGCGCAGTTCCTCAAAGGACAGCTTGGTCGGTTCGCTGCCGGAACCCAGCGTGACCTTCGGCCCGCGCCGACCGGGGCCGCCGAACGCATCGGTCAGCTCGGCCATCGAGTCGGTTTTGAAGATGTTCTGATCAAGCTGCATCCACAGCCACGGCAGGCTGTCGGGCGAATTGTTGGTGTAACGCACCGTGGCGCGCGCGGTAATGCGGCGCTTGGTCTCGTCGAGGGTGGCCGTGATCTTGTAGTCGACCTTCTGCTGCCAGTATTCATGCCCCGGCGCACCGCTGGCGTTGCGGTAGG